>Ga0099824_1005866_pt1 | contig 17147 bp, 9 predicted proteins | sample SiratrowhiteBW_FD_76837 | JGI IMG/M metagenome (GOLD analysis project Ga0099824, IMG submission 76837) | Root nodule microbial communities of legume samples collected from California, USA - Siratro white BW | ecosystem: Host-associated > Plants > Roots > Nodule | place: USA: California... | reverse complement strand
GAGTTTTTTTAAATTAGGAAAAAAAATTTTAAAGGGGTAAACTTAATATAAAACCCAAAAAAAAATAAAAGACCCAACAAAAAAAAAAAAAAAAAAAAAAAAAAAAAACGAAGCAAAACTCACACTCAAGAGTTGTTTGGTACCTTACCTAAATAGTATATGTCATGCATTAATTAATTTTTCAGACGTTAAAGAGGCCTCTTCCAGAATAAATATTCATTGCTTCAAGAATATCAATAGAATCTATTAATGGTGGTAGAAAGGTGTACATAATTTGTCTCAATCCAATCTAAATTATATTTGTTAAGGTTAAGGTTGATTGGGGTTGCTGAATAAAACTTTATTTAATATTAATGTATTTATAATTTTTTAAATATGATGAATATGATTCAATTTCGTTATATAATAAGTATATAATGAAAATATTATTTATTTAATAATAACTTATAAGATAATTTTATCATCACCATATATATTACAAGTATTGTTATTATGTTATAATTAAAAATATTTATTTTGAGATTTTTTTTAATAAATTATTACTTTTTGAACATTTTTCACCTTGATAATTCAACCAATTATAATTAAAGAAATTACTAATGGTGGTAAGGTAATTTGTTTCTTTAATTGTAATAGGAATGATAGGAGGGAAATTTCCTTTCTTCCTTTTTTCTTTTTTTTTTAAAGTTAATAAAAGTACTCTCACCACTCTCATATGGTTCCTTTCACACTTACAATATAACTTCAAAATAATGGTTGACTTTTAATAAAAATCAATTATACATTGTTGATAATTGGACAACTTTTAATAAGGAAAATTGAAGGATTGTTTGGAAATAACAAAAGCCTCACTCTTTTTAATTAATTGAGTATTTTTATCTTCTTTAGTGTTTTCAGAACTCGTTACTTACAATTATTGATTGACAATTAATTTTTAAGTTTATTTTTTTAAAAAGAGAAATCATTTAGTATGATGAGAGAGTTCAACTAGTTATCTTTGTCATTGTTGGTGTTCTTATATATAGTTTTCAAATTTATAATGACATATTAATCTACTTTAAGACGTTGATATATGAATTAGAAATTTCATTCAAACATGTGAGACTGATAAGCATTATTTGATGATTACTAGTAAATGGAGTCAATTGTGCTTTGACAAATAAGAATGACTCTTTTTAATATTCTTGATGAAAATAAAGCATTCATGCTTTATCATGAGTGAGATTTCTCTTATAATTATAATTCTTGAGTTGTATTGATGAGATTGATATTTTTGAAAAACAAATATAATAAGTTTGTCATTTATAAATCTTGGGTTTGGCCTCATATTGATAGATGGTACTAGTTAGTTCTTGATAACATTTATTGGACAATTAAAAATTGTAAACAAGTTAGTTCTTGAAATGAGAGATGGTGTTTCAACAATACCATTTCTAAATTGACTAGTGTTTCTGGGCTTAAGTAAGGATAACTTACTTATAAAGTTGTTCATGTCTGAGAAAGTAATCTGTAGAGTTTGCCTTTCTTTTTCCAAAACTTTCTAATCTTTGAATGATGAATTGAGATTTAGAGTGGAATTGAGTGGTTTGATCTAAAGTCTATAATTTTGGCTGAATATGATCATTGAAATTAGACTTGGATGCTTAAGAACCTTAATGTTGCTATGTGAAAGTATACTTAAATCTAAATTGGTTATTAAAATGAGTTGAAATTGTGTGAGTGTTTGATTTAATTTTATTTGGATGGAGGTCTTAAAAATTTAGTATTATGAATATATGTAAATTGATTTTCATAGATTGAAAGTGGTTAGCTTATATATATATATATATATATTTGATTGATAAGTTAGTAAAGTTTTATGAGAAAGATGTTTTGAAAATGAGTAGCCACTGGTAAATAATATAGGTTACTAAATTTTATAAAATTTATTTAGAAAATATGTAAATAATATAGGTTACCAAATCATTTGGTTTTCATGATTGGTTTTGGAGATTTATGAAATTCTTGGAGAAAACTTGATAATAATATGATGAAGATTGATGATTTGAAGTTATAATTGAGTTTGTAAAAAGGAAAATTATTTTGGATGGTTAGTAGGTTATGCAGAATGCATTCTTAATTATACAGTAGCGTCAGGCACATACTAAATATGTCAGGCGCAATTCGAGAGCAGTGCTCTTGGGTGTGATTTGTCTAAGTTTCATGATCTTGTGCCGGCTACAATTATGAAGAGGATGCTCTTGAGTTGGTATTACATTGTGTGTATGTTCGTAGGCCAGACGAGACTCTGGTTTTGGGATTTCATTGTTTACCTTGCTTATACATGTGATAATCAATTTTCTTGACTTCTTTTGTTCTTATTTATTCATATATGTTATAATAACATGTTTAGTCAAGTGTGAATTGAATCGTATGGAATCAAATACAAAATCTACTTATAAAAATATAGAGATGTATTGAACAAGTGTGATATGAATTACATGTGGGTTGAAAGTAAATATTGTGTGTGATATAGTTACATGACATGATATGTTAAAATATTGAGTTTAATGGTTGTAATCAAGACGTAATATTTTAAGGAAAGGAAATACTTGTGTATAGGTTAGTTTAGGATTGTATTGTCTAAGGATCTGCTCAATAAAGAGGTATTATGACTTTACTATAGTAACGGTAATCAAATAGAGGAATATTACTAGGTAACGAGAGTCCAGTAAGGTTTGAATTAAGTGACTGCAATTTAAAATATAACTTGTCAACAAAAGACCAAATGAATCTTGTCATACAAAATTGTTAATTATTTGATTTGGAAGGTGTGTGGATTCATAGTTTGGAATTATATGACATATGCACACATCTGAGTTTATTCAATGCATGAATCTTCTAGAGATATAATCAATTATTCATATATGATGATTTCATAGATTTATCTATAAAATGTGTTAATGAGATGTCACACTTGAATGAATATCTGCTTGTGTAATTGTGAAATTTGATTAAGTTTTTATTGATGATAATGAATAAAGAAGTTTTAAATATTTCGCTTATCCTATTTTATTTATGTTTCATGTATTTATTTATTTTTATCTAATCATATGTTATATTGGAGCAGAGGATATTGTGAAAAACTTTTGTATATTTTGAAGAGAGATATATATCTTTTGAAATACTTTATTATTAGATAATTATAATATATATATATATATATATATATATATATTAACTTTAATAGTAGATTAAATATTATAAGTTCTGAATGTTACAAATATTATAATAATAATTATTATTATTATAATAACAATAATAATTATAACAGTAACAATAACAAATAATATTAATAATTATGATAACAATAAAAGATAATAATAATAAAAATAACTATAGTTATAATAACAATAACTGAAATTTTAGTTAAAAAGTAATTAAATTTAACAAAAATTAAATTAAACTTTATCCAAGCTATTCTAATACAATATACTCTTATGTTTTGCATATTTTACAATTGCACTCACTTAGTGTAAGTTGTAACACCTCCTTATATTAAGAATTGAATGTGTATTTTTGATGGACTTTCTAATGTTTAAGAGAGAATCTCACTATAATGTGCTTGCAATTGCAATTTTTGGAGAGAGAATTTGAAGCTGATTTTGCATGCAAATATATTAGCCAACTTCTGCTTCTTCTACCATCATGAAAACCACATTTCTTTTACTTTTTCACACATGTGTGCATGTAATTTAAATAATTTAAATTAAATCGCCTTATTTTATTCTCATGCTAATTTAAAAATATTTTCTTCTCTATGCAATTTTATTTTGAAATTAAAAGCAAATAAAAATATTTTGATAATTCAAATAAAAAGTGTGTTAAAACTTTTCAAGTTATATTATTTTATTATAAAGAAGCTAAAATTTGTTTAGTTAAAAGTAAAACCCTTTTATAATATAACTAAAACAGGTTTTTGTTAGAATACTTGGTTAATGTTGACTCAATTTCATTTATCAGACATTATTTCACCTTTTATATCATTTGTTTTAAAAGAGAATATTGATGCTACTTACACCCCCATTTCACGAGGTCATCTTTTTTCTTTCTTCTCATCATCATATATTCCTTTATTGTTCCTTGTTCAATTTTACCCAGCTTCCAATTGATTGTCCCTTAGTCTTCTCATATTTTCTAAAATCCCTAAATCAAGGTCGAGACATGTACAAGGTCCAAACCCTAAACGATGTTAACATAATATTAATTATATTGTAAATGTATATCTTAAAACTATAATTATCAACTTTTATTTATCTTTATTATAAAAACGACCTAAAATATATTTAAATTTAAGAAAAAAAATAATATCAATTTTTTAAAGAAATATCTAATATATTTGAAATTTTGACATAATGTATCACATATTTTACCCTAATAATAGTTGTAGTCATCAAGTTGTACTTTTATTGTTTAAAGTAGTTGAATTTTGAAAACAATTAATGTTATGGATAAGGTATGAATTCAAAGAAAAATAAATTTAATAGGGTAGGTAACATTCCAACAGAAATCTTATCATTTCATGATCATGTGAAGAATTAAATCTTCTAAACTCTGAAATTAGTTATAGATTCTTCTTGACAGTTGCAGAATTCAAAGGTCAATTAATTTCCACCCGCCACACTTATTATATATTTGACACATATTTTCTGTGTGGTTTAAATTTGAAATGTCTAATAATACACAGTGAAACTTTCAAAATATAAAACCTCACCACCTGTGACTATCACTTTCTCTTTCTATTTCTTCTCCTTTCCTATCTGTCTTTCTCCTAAGTGGTAGACGAACATCACTGCGTGTAGGATTATATATAAAATGATCCTCAAATCCCGAAGTTAGAAATATTCATATACAACTCATGTTGGTTGGATTATATATAAAATACCCCTCAAATTAGATTATAAGATATACATATTTACATAACATGTTTTGTAGGCACTGGGAAGAAAAAGAGAAAGAGAAAAGATTAATTGAGGAACAATATTAGAGACATGTAGTTAGTTTAAAATAATTGTTAGTAGTCCTAGTATTTTTAGTGTGATTTTTTTTATTAGATTTAAAATTTAACATAAATAATGTGTATAAGAAATATTATTAAATATTATCCTATATTATAAAAGTAAAGTTTAAATTTCATTAGTTTTGAACTTATTACAATTTTAATGATCTAAATAATGAAATAATTATAATAAAAAATATTTAGATTATATACTGTGTAGAAGAATTTTTTTTTTAATACATGATGATATTAGTTAAATGATCTAGAGTACAGATTATATGTGGTGTTTATAAAGTTCTAATACATGATGATCTTGTAAGTTGAATGACATATAGTAGAAATCATATGTGGTGTTCATAGAGTTTTAATATGTAGAAATATATTTAGCTCACATAATCTAATATGATAGCAAATTTAATACAGTTAACAACATGAATTATATAAAATAAAAAATTCTTAATTATTTTAGTTACTAAATAATTACAAAATAAAAATAATAATTGAATTTGGTGACTAATCAAATTAAAATAATTTTTATAACACTTTTTATGTTTTAATCACTTTTATCATTAAATTCTAGATTAGTCTCTAACTTAAATATATACCAATTTAAATACATAATCCGTATTTATTATATAATATGATCTGACATGATTCTTTACTATGACATTATTATATGATCATTCAAAAATATTGTCTACCTACCTTTATATGATATGTTATTCATATTATATGATATGTTATTCATATTGTGATATAATATTCTTATATTCTTATTTGTCTTGTTTTATACTTTTATTATCTTAACTTTATAAAAGAAATTAATAATTGTTTAAAAATTTAAAAATAGAGAAATTGTAACATTAAAACTAAAAATACAATATTTGAATTTTGATTAAGTGGAAAATAATGACTAATTTATTAATTAATTTTGGGAAAAGAATAATTCTTACCCTTTTCTTATTTTAAGTTCAATATTTATCCTATAACCAAACGATGTCTACGTTTAACAGTTAAAACTTATCTTATAATCAAACCATGTCTACGTTAACAGTTAAAACTTATCTTAACAGTTAAAACTTATTAAAGTAATCATTATTACTTTTTAACATGATCTTTATTGTGGATAATTTAAAATTAAAGAAAAAGTTAATGCATTAGATATGTTTATTATTTGTGCAAAAGATGTTTCAAGAATAAGAAATGTTTGTGTCTAAGTACAATGTTTAAATTGTCTATCATAAAGGAGTTCTTTAGAAGATACGCCTTTGTAATAAAGTACAATTGTTACAAATTGCTCCAACTTTGAGATTGTATGAAAGAGAAGACAACACCTGTATATAAGAGAAAAAGCTCTATACAAGATAACCATCATGAATCGTTTAATCATGGATCTAAAGAAGAATAACATATAATGCAAAATATATGACTCTATGTGAAGGAAAATACAAAGAATATAAGTAACGACATTTGTTTTCTAACATCAGTATAAAAAGGAAGAAGACAAAAACCAGAGGACATACCAATAGAGTTTGTCTTCAAAAACTGAATATTACTTTCAAGCCTTCTACTCTTTTGTATAGATTTTTGTGTAAGTTTTTATAAAAACTCTTCCTTTTTCATATCACTAAGAATTACCTAGACCTAAAATGTGCCCAAACATGTATATGTCTTTAAAACATTGATATCTTTAATCATATATGTCTTATTTGACTAAACGCTCTCAATCTTTTAAAAATATAAACAATATAATACTCATTTTTCAAAAAAATTATTATTTTTTTTAAAATATATCTTTCACCATGCCTTCTTGTATTTTACAAAATCATATGTTTCTGGATAAAAATATTGAAATATTATTTGCTTGTTTGCCAAAAAAATTTATTATTTTTATCATCAGCATTAAATTTAAATCTCACATTAAAACTTTATGATATTTAAACACATTAAATATATTCTATTATAAATTTAAAAAAAAAAATCCCTTTTCAAGAAATCCTTACTTAATTAAATTATTATATATTTTGTCTAAAATATATAAGTTTTTCGTTTTTGTGACACGTGGTAAAATATTATGACTCTTTTAGTTTTTTTGCTGAAATTAGTATATCATTTTTCTAATTTAATTTTTATATTTGGTTTCCTTAAAGAAAGACGGCCGCTTTGTTGTTATTATCTACATAATCTCACCATTCTACATTAATCTTTACATACATTTTTTTTAATAAATATATTAACATTATTATTAATTTTCTTATATTTTAAATTTTGATATTTGTCTTTCTAAGAAAAAATAATTTAAATATATTATCATAGATACATTACATGCTTATGGGTTGGACTGAAAATTCAATAATAATTGATTTGAGGATATAACACGTAAAATAAACGAACATCCAACAAAATGATACCTTTTAATCACATTTCAATTAGGATGAAAAGAACATAAATTGAGGTAAAGTTTAAATTTATTTTATAAAAATAACAAAAAAATATAAAAAATATGCAACATAATACATAATTTTTTTTAATCCCTTCTAATCACAGGCGTTGGATTTTGGTGTTATCATTGAAGAACCTACTTTTGCCATCTAAAATTAGATAATCTTATGCACCAAATTCTCTGAAGTTATTGTTCATTGTTTGGCCAAAATTCAGCCTTAAAATTTGGTGCATCTTAAAGTCACCAGTTCTTCTCTTATTGTCAAAAAGGTTTGTCTGATGCTAATTTGTAGAGAGATTGTGTCATAGGAAGTCAAACTCTACCCATAAAGTTGAATGTGTAATCAAAGTTTTGTATTTCAAGAGAATAATCTATGAAATTTGTTACATAATTGTACTTTTGGGTGATAGGGTTTTCGTAAATTCATCAATTGTGGAGCTTAATATTGAGATTTGAGTTGCTTCTAAATTCTAAATAGTGACCCAAACAGTGTGCAAATGTAGCCACAGATACTGAAAATTCATGGGCCATTACAAATTATTTAACGTAAAAAATAACAAGAAATAAAATATAAAAAGAAAAAAAATTAAAATGGGGTGAGAGAGGCTCGAACTCTCGACCTCAGGATCACTCAGAAGCTATGAGACCTACGCGCTAGCCAACTGCGCCACCACCCCATGTTGAAAGGTTTTGCTGTCACTGTAAATTTATTACTAAGTTCTTATCCTTTATTTGTTTATGCTAATTTAGAGACTAGATGTTCAAATAAAGTGCCAAATTATAGTTTCAAATAAAAAGATTATTTATTTATGTTGATTTTTTAATTTCTATAATTATTAATCATATTTATAACTACCTTCGTTCTTATTTTCTAAGTTTGAAGTTCTTAGCCATTAGTTATTTGTTTATTACTATCATGGAAGTGGGAGAGTAGATATATGTAAATAAAGTGGGAGATTATAATTTCAAACAAAGAGATTGTTTATTTATGTTGATTTGTGAGAAAAAAAGGATTATAGTTGAGGGGTTAGTATACATTGACAATTATGTCTATGTCTATATCAAGATTTGCAGCCAATAACACACCAACCCCTTTCTCTTTCATTCTCGTACGAAGAACAATTTGATAAATGTGTAAATTAATAATTTATAAAATATTTTTCATTTTTTTCAAATCAATCACCATGATTACAAATTTTTTAATAATTTATTTTCTCTTTTTTTTAATCTAAATAACTGAACTTCTTTTTATCAATTTTTTTATTTAATATCTTTTTCACTTTCCCACTTTTTAACCATTAACCTAAATAAAACATAGAGTAAAATAGAGAGTTCCTAAAGCACTGGTTTTAGCTCAAGCACAATGTGACACACCGGAATGTTATTGGGCTCAGAATTCACAACATTGGTTCCACAACAAGGCTATTACTTTACGCATGCTAATTATACTAACTACACCCTTATTATTAGTAAATGCAACTACACTATCATAAAGACTAAAATAACCTTTTCATTGTACCATGCCACCGCTCCTACAACCTGTGCCATCATTGCCATTGCTGCACCAATTTGAAAGAAAGAAGAAGAGAGAGCTTATTCCAAAAGAAAGCTTGTTCCCTAAACCTTGTTTTGGGAGTTATTATTTACATTTTAGAAAGCTTGTTCTTGAAATTTTGTTATGGAAAATCCATTCCAGAACATATTTCATGTGTTTGTGGAAAACTTGTTTTGAAAAGCTAATGTGTTCTGAAAATCTTATTAAGAATGTTCTATTATGGAAATCTTATTTCAAAAATTTTAAAAATTATATTTTAAGAAGGATATAAGTTCTAGAAGATTTTCAGAACAAATAATCTAAAAGTCACTTTAATAAAAAATAAAATCATTTTAAAACAGATGGGAGTACAGTTAAAAAGTTTGGGGATGCAGAAAGAGAGAGCCCACAATAAATTATCTAACTATTTTTGTTATGCAAAGCAAATCTCTAGTTTAGAAGAATGTATTCATTAAGGCAAATGCTTCCTGCACTATACCAATTTTGACAAACGCTATCATTTTTGAAAAGTCTAAAAATGTCCCTGGTATTTATATTTGAGCACATGCAATCCATAAAAAAGGATGTTCATGGTAGCTGAGGATGGTTTGTGAAATCTATGAAAATAGGTATTCGTGATGGCTGAAAGTGGTTCATGAAGAATGAGTACTGTTCCGAAAACTAAAAAAAAAAATGCAAAACTCACCGTACAACGATGAATTTTCATTGAAATTTATAATTACCATCATCAAAAACCACCACAAACTAAATAGGATTCACCAACCACACACAAGTAAAATCTCTAAAACAAAACCTTCCTATATAGCAAAACATTAGTGTTTTCTACAATTTGTGAATAGAAAATTGTATTTTATTTGTATCATGTCACTTGCTATTCATCTGTATATATAGGATAGAAGACCTTAAACAGCCTACCTTAAAAATTAATATAGAGTTCTTTTAACATTAAGTGTTGGATTTCTATTCACATACATGTTGCTGGTTGTCATCCAAATTAGAAGGGATTTTGACATATCCTGCCACGGATAAAATTAGAGTTTTATCCTTTTTTTTTTTTTCACTTACATATTGTCATTCAAAAGTTGCGAAACAAATTAAAGAGATATAGACACTCGACATTCTAAGACTCTAAAACGCATATTATGACAACAGAATATTCATAATTATAGCGATCAAATATTGAACTAGTAAAGGAGAAATACATATAAATCCTAAATTTTAAACTCTAAAAAATTTAAAAAGATTTTAGATAATATACGTATACGGCAGTACACAAAACGTATACATACAGGAAGCATTCACACTTATGGCCTTCCTATAAGAACTACTTTCGCCCATAGTTCAATACAAATTAATTATCAGAAATTATTCTTATAACTCAGGTCATCATATTTTACTCCATTAAAAAGAAAAAAAAAACTAAAAAACAGAATAATTAAACATATTTTTTTTTCTTAAAAATATATAATAATAGTGAAAATGACAGAATATTAATTTCTTGACAATAAATTTCTCAACTTTCAATTCATCACTCCTAAAATGGAGTAACTTTCTTTATCTACTGGAACACCAAAATCTTTCTTCATATACTTTTTTGGTTCAGTGTGCCAAATGACTTTGAGAGAAGACTTTTTATTTAGCTATTTTCAATGGGTCACATGACTTTGTCTACATCAGACATCTCATATGTTATTGTTCAACTTTTCCCTATCTAATTTATTTTAGGATAATACAATAAATTAATTATTTATTTATTTTACAATAAAGACATCTCCTTTCATACTTAATTTCTTAAGACACAAAATTTAAAAAAGTTTTTATTTATGTCTTTATATTTGATCTAATTTGAAACTCTTGCATTTATAGAAAATCTATCAGTTGTTTCATTATCTGTTGAACAAATTTGAGAAAAAAAAGAAAAAAGATACTATTTTTGTAATTATTAATCATAACAGAAAACAAAAATATATGCTTTTTCTTTTCGAAATCAATCATGTCCACAAAAGGTAATTTGGGCATGGGACATTAAATTTTGAGTGTAGTACCAATTTTGGTTTGATTACGAAGCGGATGGCGTGATGCAACACATTTTCTCAAACTTAACATTATCAAATGAAAATATATTCTCCTAGCAGGAAAATTAATCGAATTATGATTCTCATAGAATTTTTATTCGGCGAAAATATTTGAATTTTTTACATTCACAAGAACTATTTTCTCTTGGATTTTCCTGTATATTTTGCAAAATTCTAGTAAATATTTACAAGAAAATTTTCACAATATATACTTTATCAGCGTCTTTTTCTCTCATCCTATGTATAAAATCATAAATTTAACCATATATCATATCTCGACTTTAGAGTTCAAAGCCGAAGCTGCCAAACAAAGAACAAACCAATAAATTTCTTTCTGATCTTGATACACATAGAATCCGCCTGGTATGTGTTTATGTTTTATATAAAAGGTACATTTACAATGAAACAAAATAGTTTCTTCTCTATGCATTGCAATGCATTTGAGAACTTTCAAATCACAAACTAAACACATGCTTAATTGATTTGGCAATTTCAAATTAAGCATCTCATAAGAATGATAATTGCTTTTATCATAAATTTTATCAAAGCATCAAACTTGGTGAGGAACAACTGTGTATAAGTATATTTGTAAGTATATGACATATTTTTTTTGCCTTTTTCCTTTTTGGGTAAGAAAAGTAGTACATAACCTCTTGGGGGACTAGCTAGGACTCTTAGCCAGCCTCACTTCAATAGAGGACCATTGAGATAGTAAGTTGGTAACGTGGATCATGTCTCAATATATAATTCAAGCTTTCATTATTTCCTTTTACTTTTGGTCTGCCAAAAGAACAAAGAATATGTTTGCAAAGGCTTTAATTGCCAAGAATAACTTCCACATCTTCACATTTTTGATGACCAAATACATAATAAAAGAGGGTAGATTAGAATTTCACAGTCCCATTTCCTTCACATCAAATATATCTGAATCCCCTGCTGTTCATTTAAATTGCGTTGTGATGTTGATGTTGCAGCACTATACTATACAAGTCACTGTACATTAAGGGACAAGCTTGGGACTGTGAGGTTCAATATATTGAGTTGTGCACCAAATAAAAACTTTGCAATAAATTAAAACCCTCTCCACATTTGTTAGTTACAGTTGCAATCATGCAAATGACAACCTTCAAATTCTACTACCCAGAATCTGTCTCCTCTATCCAGCTGAATCTCATGGCAAAATTTGTCATTGGGTATAATCAATTTTACGCATTATTACGAAAACTTTTATCTTTAGCAGTTTAGTTTGAGAAAGGTCTTTATCTTAGTTTGTGACAAAAGGTAACGATGTTAAGTGATTGAATCTCATTAGCCTAAAAGACAACGAAAGGGGAGAGAATACATGCATTTATATTTATAAATTATGAATCAAGTAGTGAAGTTGACAACTGGGTGATTTGGTGGTATGAAGAGTGGATGATTGAACATTGTGGAGTCAATGCTAGCTAGGCAAAAGAAGAAAGAGCATGAAGTGAAAAATGAGGAAGAATATGAATGCATGGTTTATGTGCTAAAAGCATGTAAATGGGAAAGAAAAGAAGAGATGATATTGGAAGGGTTAAAATGAAGATTGATTGGTTGGAGTTGGTTGATGAAGGGCAGGTTGGGGGGTCATGTATAAATAATGTTAAAGTTCTTCTCAAAATCCCTTGAGTATAAAAGAGAGTAGATGGAAATCCAGCTCATAGTTCTTCAACACTGATATGACCCCACGTGGAGAGGACTGCCAGTTCACGGACTCGTTTGTTTTGCAGGGTTTTTTTAACATAAAAACCACAGGGTCCTTATAGCTGTCTCCTCGTCCCTAACGCTGGCAACAAGCTAGATAATGACTCCTTCTGCCTCTTTCTTTCTCTATGTGTGTGTATGTGTTTGTTACTCTGTTGTTTGTGGGGGTGCCTGCGTGTGCTCCTAGTTGGCTTATTGCTTCACTGCCATAAAGTCATTTACAAAGATTATACATTATCATTTTGTATGAACTATAGGGTATCTTAAGGACTAGATCCACACTCAAAAGTTTAAATCTTTATATCTAACCAAGTTCTAACACAGGTTCACGATGATGATTGAATCATTCCAATATAAACTGTGCAATATCAGATATTTTAGCAGATGAGATTGTGATACTATTTAAAAGATGAAATTCAATTCCATTTGTGCCAAACATTTAAGGTCCAACGAAGACTTTAGAGGTGGAAGGAGGGAGATTTATATAAAATAAGGGAAGAGAAATTCATAGTTGAATAGAATAAACTTGTTAATTTGGTGCCAGGAGGTATGACTTTGAGGGTGGTGGGTTGTGGACAAAATAATGGTCTACCATTAGTTATAAAATAAGAGGGATATTAGCTTGGTGTTAGCAACTTCAAATGATGCGATTGATGAAGGAATGATACGATGGTGATGGATTTACATTATAGCTCTCAACAGTGTTCAATTTTGTTTTCATCGTAGCCGGAAAATGGCTTCCAATCCAGCAATAATCAACAACCTTCAACCGAAAAATAAATAAATAGAGGGCTGAATTAATAAAGAACAAAAGTATATCCTTTCTTTCAAACCTAACTGTAACTGTTCCCTTTTATTTTGGTTGATTAGCTGGTAATAGCTTATGATTAGCGGATTTGGGGTGATGTGGGATATAGTTTGGTCCCAACATAAAGAAAAAGGGTGTAACCATGATTGGTCCAGTTAATTACCCGAGCACATGATCTATGTGATCAAATATAATTAAGCAACAAAAGTTAAGTCAAATTGATATTGAAATTATTGTTTTTACTTTGTGCATCAATATCTGTATCTCATATAACTTTTGCTGCAACAAACATTTTGGAAAAAGGGAGCGGACTGAGTAAAAGTTGCATCTGCTTCATTCCATGTCTGTAGACCAAAGCTGCCAACAACAGCACGCACACCTTCTTGCTTAATATATACATCACACAGCTTCTTCTTTTCATGTAAAAAGAACCATCTGATCATGATCAGAGGGTCCATATCTTTTGTTGTTGGAAAACTAACATTTTAACAAGTACCCTTTTGTTTTTTGTTGTTTTCCTCACAATTATTCTTTGCAAAATCAATATCAAATATAAAGATGCATTAATTCAAACTTTGGTTAGTGAATACTTCTCCTAATAAACATTCCAACTACATATCATTTATGACATTTTTGGAACTAATCCTTCCTACCCTTTTGTTTATTGGCAGGGATAAACATTTATTTTTATGAAGAAGAGAATAATAAGATCCATGTTTAAAAGTGAAGATAGGGTAGGGTGGTGTGTATGTATTGGGAAAAAGAATGAGAAATGAGGGGAGAAGAAGAGAAGGACAAGGAAATAAGAGTTGTTTAAGTGAAAATGGAAAATTGATTGGATGGTGGGAGAGTATATTAATGCAGAGACAGAGGGGAAACACTTCAAGTGAGATAGTAACGCAGCTGTCACTTGTGATATACTACAAAGCTCACACCATCTCTTCCTTCTCTCTTTGGCCAGCAAATTAGAGTTTGCAGCTGTCAGATCTCTTTCTCTCTCCTCCACCACCACCCTTTTTCTCACTCCCTTTTCCTTTTCTCTTAAAACAATAAACAATAAATAATATATATATTTTTCTAAAACAACTTCCTTTTTTTTTAATTATTTTTCCTTTTTGTATATTTTTGTTTTAATTAACTAACTCCTCTGTCACAAACAACCATCAAATAATAACGATACCACACCATCATAAACCATACCCACCACCTCTTTCCCTCAGCCTCTCTTCAAATTCAATGATTCCTGTGTCGTGAAGGGGTGTTGTTGAATGGTGGAGTAGGACAACTACAAGACACGGTCACAGAGAGAGAGAGAGAGCAGAAAACCAGAAGAGAAAATGGCAGTGACAAGTCAATAAGTAGAGATCAGAAGAAACAAGGACACCCTTTTGTGCTTAACTAGCTTTCATGCATAAACAAGGACACCCTTTTCTTCCCTTGACACCATGGCTTACCCACATTACCGATCACAGTTCGGAGACACAACCTTCACTAAGGTCTTCGTCGGAGGCCTAGCTTGGGAGACTCCAACCGAAGAAATGCGCAAATATTTTGAGCAGTTTGGTGAGATTCTTGAAGCTGTCATTATCACTGATAAGAACACAGGAAAATCTAAAGGCTACGGATTCGTATGTTGCTCTCTCTCTCTCTCTATATCTCTCTAACTCTTTACTCTGCCTCAACTTGATTCTCTTTCACTGCAACATGTGTGTTCTTTGATTTGATCCTCATTACACACAAAACATGTCCTATATAACAGGTAACATTCCGTGATCCAGAATCAGCTAGAAGGGCATGTGCTGATCCAAACCCAGTCATAGATGGAAGAAGAGCAAATTGTAACATTGCTTCTCTCGGAAGACCTAGACCTTCACCACCAAGAGGTTCATTATTTTATATGCATTTTCTATCTTCCAATGTTATGAACACCACCACCATTATCATAATACATAGGACACATATATTATAAGTATAACATAATGTTTTGTGGTTGTGTTGTGGGGTGGTAATGCAGGAAGAGGTACATTCCAAGGAGGAGCACCGGGAACAGCTTCATACAGTGGTATGCCGGCGGCAGGGCCGCCGGCACTAGCGCCGCCACCGCCGCCGCCGCCACCACCACCACCGCTGGTGTACCCGCCATATGGGTGAGTGAGTTAGCTTTGTACATTTACTGTGGGCATTTATTATTACCCATGTCTGTCACTCACAGTCAAAGAAACTGGTCCATGGCATTAATTGAGAACTGCATATAGACGCACACATTGCTGTCTACATATGTCGCTTGACTGCTCCCCCCCAATTACAGTAGGTCTTGGTGACAGCGTGAAAATCCTCACGTATCATATCACCATTAAAAGTACACACAAGGCCAAACTTTCAACAACCATCATGTGCATTTCCTCCCCCTACTTTGCTTCCTCTTCCTTTTTTAACTACCACCACACTCAAAACCTTAATCAATTTCATTTCCTCCAATCTCATGAGTTGATCAACCACTACATCAATTGTCAAATAATTAAAAAAAAAGATATTTGTTACGTTAAAAAAATGATTAAAAGAAAGGATATACTAAAAGTGACCGGTCGGATTATCTGCTTATCTGTGTATCTGATAGAGATTACTCATTGGAAAAACTGTTTGAAAATAAAGACATACATTACTCAATTTATGTTGTAGTTTAAGCTTTTCTTTTGTAAGTTTAATCTTGAAGGAAGAAAAGAAAACTACTTTTTTTGCACTACAATCTGACATAGGGGTAAAATAGAGATATGGGGAGGTTAGGTTTTCGTGTCTTTTAAAGAGGAGTGTTGTGATTCAGTGACATTGTTGAGATATTAATGTCTTAAATTAAAGAAGGCCTAAGAAGATAGGGTGCTTGTAGATTTTACCTATGGATGAGAAACATTGCTTTTGTAACTCATGTAATTGATGATGCATCTATGGTAATAGTAGAAATGTGGATGACAATAGGTACAGATAAATGGATATCTAATCCGTGGAAAATGCATGTACATTTTTTATATGTGTGATATATAGTGGTCCTGCGTCAATAAATTTGTTTTATAATCTTGTACATAATAAAATCCCTCAGCTCTATGGTACTTTTGCATGTCCTGTACCATCAAGTCATTTTCTCACCAGCAATGCCATTGTTGTCTTATGAGGTGTATTAGTTGGTAAATTAAAAAGTACTCTTATAAAACCATGAACCGATAAACAAAAACAGAAGGGAAATTACTCTTATGTTAACTTGTTTCATTTTCTGAGGATTGTACGAGTAGAAGACACAGTATACAAACTTAAGTTTTTGGATGCAATGTAACCGCAGAAAGCTAGTACAAAGAAGTGTAGAAGATAAACAGTGTTACTTCATTTGTTTCTATTTACAACTTTTCTCCTTTGTTCTTTCTCTCAGGTGTTTCAGGCTCTTTTTCTTCAATAGTAAAAAAAAAAAAAAAATATTTTTTTTTTTTTTTTTTTTTTATTTTTTTTTTTTT
>Ga0099824_1005865_pt1 | contig 17151 bp, 11 predicted proteins | sample SiratrowhiteBW_FD_76837 | JGI IMG/M metagenome (GOLD analysis project Ga0099824, IMG submission 76837) | Root nodule microbial communities of legume samples collected from California, USA - Siratro white BW | ecosystem: Host-associated > Plants > Roots > Nodule | place: USA: California... | reverse complement strand
ATATACTTTCTCTTCATGCACAACCAATACGGCAAATTATAAATAATTAGCAAAACAGGCCATGAACTATGTTTGCTACTTAAATTACCGTATGGATTCATACCATCTGTTGCAAGACCAAGTTTGAAATTTCTTGGATCTCTTCCAAACTTAGAATAGAAAGAGTCAATTTTCTTCCATTGTGGTGAATCGGCAGCATGTCGTAACAACCCATCACATTTACTTCTATTTGCATGCCATGTCAAGTTCTTTGCATCATTAACATTGACAAAAAAACGTCTTAATCGTGGTATGATTGGAAGATACCACAATACTTTTGCTAGAGGATCATTTTTCATGTCATCATCATCACCGTCATTATCCTTTACTTTGTATCTTGAAACCTCGCATCTAGGACACTTATGCATCCTTCAAACTCTTTTCTGTACAATATGCAATCATTGAGACAAGCATGTATTTTTCGGTACTCCATACCCATTGGACACAATATCTTCTTCGCCTCATAGTAACTGGTTGACAATGTATTACCTTATGGAAGTATTTGATGAAACAGTTCTAGCAATTCGGTGAAACTTTTATCAGTCCATCCATTTCTTGCCCTAATATTAAATAATCGCAATATTGTTGACAAGCGGGAAAAATTAGAACAACCGGGATACAATTATGTGACTGAATCATCTTTCAATGAATCATACACATGGGCTTGGTGGAAACTATCTTCTCCAATATCACGAATCATGTCTTCCATGCAATCCTCAGAATATACATTAGAATATTCACATTTAGTTGTAGACTTGCTAGAATATTACTCCAAAACTTCACCATGCCAAGTCCATATTGTATAGTTCCTCAAGAAACCATCACACAGAACATGCTCTCATATAAACTCAATATCTTGTCTTATCACATTTACACAATTCACACAAGGACAATAATATTTGTTATTTACTCCTACTCCATTCCTCTTAGCAAATTGTATAAACTCTTCAGCACCGTTCTCATATTAATCACTGATTCGACTTGCAGTTATCCAACTTCGATCCATGACTACGTTTAAGAAAGACATCATACATATTAAACAAAACACAAATGAAACCTAAAATTGTCGGAGATCGAACATCGTCGGACTCATACCCACACATAATACAAAACATAAAATGTCGGGGATTGAACATCCCCGGACTCAGTACCAACACGTCATGATAAACATAAATATTAGACAAAACATAAAATGCTAGAGATCGAACATCCCCGGACTCAATACCAACACGTCATGATAAACATAAATATTAGACAAAACATAAAATGTTGGGGATCGAACATCCCCGAACTCAATACCAACTCGTCATGATAAACACAATACAATCACAGTGGTATAATCTAGGTCTCTCTAACATCATCCTAGTGTACAAACTAATATAAAGCACCAACAAAGTAAATTAATTAAATAGAAACATTGAGTGGACGAACCTGAAAAGTAGAGACAATGGCAGCGTGTGCACGACTATGGTGGAGAAGAGTCTACACAACAATGGTAGAGACCTGAAAATATAGAATCAAGTCAAATAGAAAAAAATTAAATAAAGGCAGAGAAAGAGATAGCCTTTAATGGTGGTGGGCGTCGCAGTGGTAGAAGAAGAAAATGTCAAAGAGAGAGAGAGACATGGTGGTGGGGGTCTAAGTGGTGGTGGTGGTGGCTGCGGAAGCACCTCGACGTGGTGGTGGTAGCCGCGAAAGCAAAACCGCGGAGAGAGAGAGAGGTTGGTGCGAATGGCGAGGGAGGGGGAGAGGTAGTGCGAGGGAGGAAGAAAATGCACTGCGAGGGAGGAAGAAAATGCACTGCGCACACAAGGAAGAAGAAGAAGAAGCAGCAAAGGGAAAGAGTGAAATAGAGGGCACACGAGGGGGGGAAGAGTTTGTGTCCTAAAATAAGAGATACAAACGCGGTTGTTAGTGGCAACCATGTTTGTATGTAGGATACAAACACAGTTGCTACTAACAACCGCATTTGTATCCTCCTGCAAAATAATTTAAAAATTGTTTTGCAGATACTAACGTAGTTGTTTCCAGAACCGCGTTGGTATCTCCATGCAGTTTTCAATAATAAATTATTTGTGGCTTATTATCGCAGTTCTCGTGTCAACCGTGCTGGTATAATTTTACTTAATTTCAAAAATACCACCGTGCTGGTTTTAATTGCGGTTCATTTTTAACCGCGATGATATCCCGCCTTTAAATGTGTTTTTTCTACTTGTGATAGGTCTAAATTCACTAAGATTAGAAGGATTTTCAATTTTTGGAATCAGAGTAATGAAAGAAGCATTGCAACCATGTGGAATATATCCATTACTCTGAAAACCATAAACTGCTCTTATTATATCCAGTCCCACTATCTCTCAGTTGCTCTTAATGAAATGGAAATTGAAACCATCAGGCCTTAGACTCTTAGTGCTCTCACAATTACCAACAGCCTCTAATATTTCTTGTTCACTAAATGCTCTACATAACATCTCATTATCCGCTTCTGTAATACTCCTAAATTGAATCCCATCTAAGTTAATCCCCAACCTATTTTGAACTGGGAATTTCTCTTGGAAATAGCTTTTTAACTCTACTTGTATCCTTACTAGATTATCAGTCCACTCCTCTTCAATATGCAATCCCTTGATCCCATTATTCATCATTCTCCATTTAATTTTAGAATGGTAATACCTACAATTCGTATCACCCTTCTTTAACCATTCTATTCTTGCTTTTTGTTTTGCCACCAAAATCTCCTTTTCATTCAACATATTTAGACCCTTTAATACATGTATCCTCTTCAATCGCAACTCTTCATGTATCATTCCATCATCATCGCACTTATCCAAAAACCCCAATTCCTCCAAAAGTTTCTTTTCTTGGTTAACTTCTTTATTATATACCTCTACCCTCCATTGTTTCAACTCCCTTTTCAATTGTTTTAATTTATCCTTCACCAACTCCAAACTATTATCTCTGTGCATTGGTTGTTCCCATGAATTTTTCACTACCTCCTTGAAGCCCTCAGTATTTTGCCATACATCAAAAGTCTTAAAAGGCTTTGGTCCCCAATCTATTACTTTGTTCTGCACTACAAGTGCACAATGGTTAGAAACTATCCTATCTTTAATATACTATGTAGCCTCCGGCCAATATACCAACAAAGTACCCTTTAACAAGAACCCTATCTATTCTACTTCTAGTTGTCCCATTAGGACGATACCATAAACCGTCTACCAATAGTTGGGATATCCATCAACATACATGTACCAATGAATCGATTGAACTTCTCAATTTCATTCCTGTTCACATGACCATTTCTACACCTTTCCTTTCATTTATATTTCTAACTGCATTAAAATCCCCCACCACACACCACCCTACATTCCTATTACTGTCAATAATTGTTGTTATTTCTTCCCACAATGTATATTTTTCTGTAGCCATACATGGAGAGTATACATTTACGAGTGCCACTTCCACAAATTGGTTATTATCTTCATGCTTATACTCCCCTTTTGTCATTATGAATCCTTTACCCTCCACAATCCTAGAGCATCTGAATAATTGCTTACTCCACATAGTTAGTATAGCTCCTCCTTCTTTATCCACTCCTTTGTGAACCCAACTTATCTCATTATTTCCCCATATCGAATAATATTTCAAATTAGGAATATTCACTTGCTTAGTTTCCAGAATACATATAATACCTAGTGTCGCGACCTAAAAATCACGATGGGTATGGCGGTCCAAATAAAAACAAATGAAAAGAAAGAAATGGAGTCGTCACCATAATTTTTTATGAAAACTATGGAAAAACCAAGAAAAGAATAAGGAATAAGTCTGCGAACTAGAAATGAGTTCGGGAGTCGATTACGCGTGGGAAAGGTATTAGCACCCCACAACGCCTGTCTTTAAGACAATACCTTTAATTAAATAATCAAAATCAAATGTGGTTTTTAGAATATTTATTTTTCCCAAAAATATAATATATATAAAAAAACAATTAAAAACAAATAATAATTTTTAAATTAAAGGACCCGACAAGGATTGACCCTGCTCCTACGTATCAACATCCTTAATGGGTGAAGAATCAGGGAATACGTAGTTTTACCTAAAATACATGATTTGTTTGAGAAATTAATATTTTTTATTTTAAAACTAGATTTCATTCGGGATATCATAGACGTGTGCGGCCTTTTGATAATCCAGACGAAAATTGAAACTTCTTAAATTAAATTCCGCATGACGCGTGCGGTCATTTGGAATTTAAATCAATCATTATTATTCATTATTTTTATATATAAAAAAAATAAGAATTCCACATGACGCGAACGGTCATTTAGGATTTATTAAAACAAAAAAAAATTATGAAGAATAGACTTTCAACAGAAATAATCCCATGTTAAATCTCCAAAGTATTTATTATAATTAAAGGATTAAAAAAAACAAAATCAGGGGTAGTTTTGGAATCTAAGAAGTAACAGGTACAAATCCTAATAAAGGGGGGTAAAAACAACTTCATTAATTATTGAATTAATTAAATTAGGGGTGTTTTAGTAATTAGAGAGAGATGGTGCAGATCCAGGAATATGGAGGTGCAAGAAGCAAATTCAGCCGAAATAGCTACAGGGGTATTTTAGGGCTTTCAAGTACTTGTAGGTGCGAATTCTGATTAATGGAGGTGCAGGTAGCAGGCTCAAACCAGCTAGTGGCGAGGGCATTTCAGAAATTTCCAAAAGTCTGGAGGTGCAAGTCAGAATATGTGGAGGTGCAGGGAGCAGTTTAGTGGCTTGCGAAATAGGCATTTGAATTTATTTTGTAAGAATGTAACAACAAAGTCAAGGTGGCCTAGTTGGTCTAAGGCGCCAGTTTCAAGGCATAGGTTCGAATCTTGGTGGAGGTGATAATAAAACGCCATTCTCAACAGCCAAGTCAGTAGGATTTAGGGAAGAAGAGAAAAAAAAAATGACAGTAGCAGTAGGAGTTTTGGGTGCATGCTTGAAAGTCCAATAATGGCAGTGAAATTACCAGTGAGCATGGCGTATTTCACTGACATCGGGTTTAACAAATTATTTACACACAATGATCCAAATATAATTCATCCAGATTCAACACAAATTCAGAATCAAATAAAGTTTCCACATCACAAATCAATATAAACAGATTAAGATGAAGGATGATAATAAGATGCAGTAGTGTTCATAATAATGATTCAATGCCCGAAATCAAACCTGTTGATGGCAGACGCAGATTTTCTTCACTGTCTTTCCCTCACCACTCAATAAAATGTTCTCCTTCTCCTCAATTTTTGGAGATTTCCTTTTTGCTTTTACCCTCTTCCCTCTCTGCCCAGCGAACTCCTCTTCTCTCTCTGCTCCCGCTTCTTCTTCCATTTTCACTCTGCTCCCGCTTCCCCTTTTTTCTCTTTTCTTCTCCCCTTCACTCCCGCTTCCCCTTTTTTCTCTTTTCTTCTCTCCTTCACCTGGTAATACCCATTCGGTTTTTTTCCCTCCATGTGCCAATTCCGAATCTGTTATTGCTCCTCCACGTGCCAATTCCGATTCTGTTATTTTTCATCCTCCACATGCCAATTCCAATTCCCTTTTTCTCTTCTTTTTCTCCCATGTGCCAAATATACTCACAAAAACTCTCCATTCATGACTTGCCACGTGGCAGGCAAAAAAAAATTCTCCACTCCTAGCTTGCCACGTGGCAAGCATTTTTTTATTTATTTTAAATTCTTTAATAATAATTTTTTTAAAAAAACAAAAAACACTTAATCCTTGATTATTTTAAATAATCTTTAATTTTTCTTCTTTTTTTTAACAATAAATTTCAATAAAAAAATTTATTTATTTATTTTATTTTGATTAAAGCACCCACAAAATTAAATAAATTATTTTTAATAATAAAAAACGGTATATTTTTACCCGGACAAAATCGTGTATTAACACCTAATTTTTCTTTATTGATCAATTATTGCATATACTCACATTTATTGTCTTCCCCAACCCCCTAATATTAATGCTGATAATACTCATGGTCCACAATCATCCCTCTCCTCCGCTGTGATCCTATAGAGTTGTTGGTCTCTAGCCTTCATTTCCCTAAATTTCTTATGAATACTTTCTTCATCACTCACACATTGAACCCCTATATTCTTAGCTAGCTCCCATAATCCCACTTCCTCTTCCACAACAGAGTTATCAACAAATCTCTTATCACAATTTAGAATATTACTATCTGAAAAAGAAACCCCACTAACCTGGATGGTAACCCCACTAACCTGGATGCCGTAGTGGAGTTTATTATCATATTTTTTTCTCCTCTCTCTACTTTTTCTTGATTCGCCCTTCCATAATGGAAATCGATCCTTGAACTGTTCCGGGTCAATCGCTGCCTCCTTCACTAATGGCAACATTCCACCTTCCGCTTGGGAATACTCCTTCGCTGGTTCATCTTCAGGCACTGCCATAACCTTTCCACCCACCTTCACTGCTGTCCCATATTGGACAGTAATCTTCTCTTCACTAATCAATCTGGATTGGATTATCGTTTTGTCCCCAATAGCTTTTAGGGATTTAAACTTCTGGCATCTTGCGATTTGAATCTCACTGGCATTAGAATTGCCCATGCTCTTCCTGTTCTGCTTGTTTTTCCCTAAAGATAACTCCTGCGCTGGTTCCACCGTATCCATCAAGTATTTAATTTGGCCTTAGGCCCACATTGCTTATTTCTAAACAACCCCTCAATTGGTATTGCATTAGACTCAGGTAAAACAGATCCACCGCTCCATGCCTGATCCACACCCAATTCATTAATGATTTAGGGACCGTTGGTACTGTGGTCTGACACTCCATGCTGTGTATATTCCCCATAATATCACTACAAAACAGAGGTTCCTCAGCTTTCGAAAAGTCAATTATTGCATTATCCTTTTTAATTTCCAAATTGAGCGTACAATTTTTAGAATCATGTACTGAATTTTCCTTATTCATGCAACATAATTTCTCTTTTCCAACTTTATCAATTTGTCGTTTAACGTTTTCCAAATACATCCGTATGTTTTCCCGGTTCACTGCTACTATTCCGGCCACTGTCTGTTTCCGCCATACCTATTTCAACGTTAACGCTGCTATAGATTCCTTCATCTCCAAAATACATGTTCTTCATTTCCTGACGTGCACCATGGCTACCATTGAACCCCAAGGCTCCCTTACTGTACTGGTTCAATGCTTTATCACTTTCAATCGCCAAAGGCTCCTCCGCAAGTTGCCAGTCTTCTTCATCACCTTGGATAGTGTCTCCCACTATCGTGTTTATAGAAGATCCACTATCTCTGGGCTCCCCTTTTGTCCACCATCTTCTATATACGTCGTTAGCATCCATTGACGTTTCCTTAATGACAGAGACTTGACACATTATATTGTTAATCTTTATATCTTCATGTATGTCAATCTTGAACGACACCACCGATCGCACTCTTAGTCTTGCATATTCAAGGCATTCCCTATTTAGATTTGCTTCATCTATCTCCACCAGATTTCCCACTCTACTAACAACTCTGAAAGCACTCTACATTCCACATAGAAAGTTGTACTCCCCTGCATCTAACCCAAACTACTCTATTTCCAACTGGTTTTCCTTCACCCACGGCCTAACCATCTCAAACACGCTACCCAAACTCTCCCTATTCTCCTCTATAACTTGCGTAATCTTAATTCCATCCTGCCCTGTTAACAACATCTTGTTATCACAAGATACCTAAAACGAATAGCGCCTAAACCTTCCCTCAGCAGCTCTTCCCGAACCACCTCCACAGGGATGAGCTCTGTTGTAATGCCCACCCAGCTGTCTTTCAACCAATATGGTGTCATCTGTGGAAACGTGATGCACCGTCCCTTTCAGTCTTGATCATCGTTATCCTGCTTACTTTCTTTGACTTCTCCTTCACACGCCACTGTTTTACTCTCTTACTACGTTCCTCCTCGCCTACTCTTTTCATATGTTGCGTTTGGTACCTTTCTTTCGTAGCCCTTTCTCCACCTTTCGCATACTTGGGAAGATTGACGTAAGCTTCATCATGCCAATCCTTATTGAATCAAGCTCTCGTTCCAACCTCACTGGGTTTGTTACATCCCATAACCGAATAAATCCATACCTGTTCCCCCATCGATTAACCCTTCGAGCAATAAAGACTTCTTCGACTATTCCCCACCTTTGAAAAATTCTTTTCATTTCTCGTTCAACAAAGGTATTGGGAAAGTGAGCAAAGAAGAACGTGGTTAGATTCCAAGATTTGATTGTTCTGCTTGTCATTTTTCCGGTCACCACCAGTAGTGACTTTTAGGAGAGAGAACGGAGGATTTCGTGGTGCTCTACTTATCAAAATGCAAAGAACGTCTGCTTTCTTTATCTACCAATATCATCTGTAAAAACATGTGTCAACAATAAGTTTCCTTTATCTTCTAGTCGGATGTGGAAGTTGTTTTGCAGGTTAGAGACATATACGTAGGCATTAGGCTATGATGTAATCCATCCATTGGTGGTACCCAGATGAAGAATGAAAAGACCCAAATAGCTAGTTGAGACGTGGTGGACTACTGAAGACGATTTTAGATTGGGTTGTGTTATGGACGGATGGAGCACATATTTAATCTCACTGCTTTCCACGCTAGTTGGTTGCAAATATATTGAAAAAAACAGAAAACACTTGAATTGAATTTACTATACTTCTTTGTGGTATAACAAAGGTATGTAAAGGTGTAAAGGTGGTATAAATGGAGAGTAAGGCAGTTGAATTAAAAGTTTAGAGGGCAATCTTGCATTGGATGACAACATGAAGTTTTATCACAGGATTATTAAATGCCTAATAGAAGCTAACATGTCAATGAATGGGTATAAGCTAATCAATGAAGATGTAAAGGTTATCATCAGTGCACTTTAGGACATTTCTGTGCATTAATACTTTGTCACTATTAACTGGTCTGTCTCAGTTGTAATTGCTTAGTGAAGATGTAAAGGTTATCATGAGTGTAATTTAGGACATTTCTGTACATTAATACTTTGTCACTATTTACTGTTCTGTCTCAGAGTTGTAATTGCTGATGAGTTGTAATTATTGATGAGTCTAGTTGGAGTTATATTTTATAAATGGGTTAAGACATCCTGAAGAGTCCCATTTAATTCAATTATTTTTTTTTTTAACTTGAAAACAATAACACATGAGGGACATTTTACATCCATGACATTAGAAAAAAAAAATTGCAGGAAAACTACTTTTCAACCAAATACATTCACAACCAACACTGTAGAGTGCAAAAAAAATCGGAGCAGAGATAATTTATTGATAACATTATAAATAAATATCTGGCTAGAAGAAATTGAAAATTGACATATTTATTTCTTAAATATATATCAATTAAACATCTCTAAAAATGAAAAATTATGACATTGACATTTTCATCAGAAAAAAAACTTTTTTTACCATCAGCATTTAGAATGAAAATATATGACCAAAATCTACATCTAACAGTAATAAAAAAACAAATATAACAACTAAATAACATAAAAAAAAATATACATAAAATTCTTACAGTTAGATCCCCTGCAAAGCAATCATTTGAAACAACCAATTACGGGAATAAACATATATAAGGGTTTTGTTAATCTAAATGCCAAATACTCTTAAATCAATTGCATATTTCTTTCACAATATTGATAATGTTGGTAGCATTTGTTGAGATATTTTAGAAATTTTCATATTTTATTTTTATTAGTTTTAATTTTGTATATTTTGTTATATTTTTTTTTATTTTTAACATAACAGTGTCACGGTATAAGAGATTCTTAAAATTTATTTATTTTTGGAAATACCAACGTATATAATGAAAAATAGTAATTTTTTATTTTAAACTTGAGAACATTAGTTTTTGAAAAAACAAAAAGAAATATTAATATACTACATAATACGTTAATCAAAAATTATAATTCACCTATTAAAGAAAAAGTAAACAATTATTGAAGACAAGAAAGATAAAACTAGTAAGAAAAACACCATTTATTCATCATAAGAAAAAATGAAAAAATAACATATTAAAATTATAAAAAATTAATCCATGAATTACTATGTTGATAAACTTTATCTAATCTTTATGGACTCAAACAATCAATTGAGCCTAAATTAGAGTGAATGCGAAAATTGTTATGAAAATTTATTATTTAGATTAAAATTACTTTCAAATATTTTTCATAATTTAATGGATATTGGCCATTTAAATTTATTTAATTATTTTTTATTAAAGATATATCTGTCAATGTGCTGAATATATAAAGGTGCACGAGAATGAGAAAGTGTGTAGATGCAGGAAGAATGCAGCTTCCACGTAAGATATAGGCCAAACATTTTGTGAGAGAATTAAAGTGTCTTTTCCTTTAACCTCTTTTATGAACATGAAAAACCTAATTACAAAATTTACTTTTATCTTTTATAACAACACACTCTTAAATATATATATATATATATATATATATATATGATTATTTTTAACAAAAATCTATCGGAGCAATTTTGCAACAAATAAGTGAACCTAGACTTTTTATTCCTTCTTTTTCCGGACACTTTCTTCCAAGTGATTCACACTTTCATATCTTTTAATCCTTTTTTTTATGACTTCAACTCATTTTGTAAGAGATCAATGTTTGATATTGTTATAGCCAGTTTAATTTCAAACTCCTTTGACTCATCAATCTCTTCGATGACATCTTCAACTCTTTCCTTGAGCTTTCCAATTTGATTGAAAAATCATTTGCTTCTTGTTCTCTCCTGACTTTAATATCACTAGTTGTTTCTAAGCCTCAATCCTGGTGAGGTTCTTGCAAACCATACAATCACTTAACATCATGATTACTGTCTCTAGAACTTTAGGTCATCACAAATCCTATGTTTTCGAATACAATCTATGATCTGATAACAATGTTCACATTAATTATTTACCAAGGTATTTCCAACCCGTGAGGAAACTTATTTACAATGTAAAGTGGAATGAGATTTTAAATTGTGTGCTCCAATAATATGCTCGCCTATTAATTATAATAATCAAGCTTAAAATAGATTGAGAAAGAGTAGAAAGACAAAATATATAATAGCATAATTTGTCTTTACTTTTTTTCAGTTTCAAATCAAAGGTGTAAAAATTAAATAAAAACAAATTAACCAACATAAATATATAAATAAACATAACATAGTTTTAATACATCCTATAAATATAAGAAACAAAAAGTTATGTAAATCATGAATCCTGGAGGAAAATCTTGATAACTCCTCAGAGTATGCAATACTTTTCCCAAATTAGACCAATTTAATTCATGAATATGTTTAAAGTTCAAAACATTGTCCAATTAAATGATCAATTAGATGAAGTTGAGATTTTTGCAAGGGATCAATGACAGGCATAGTCTTGGGCTAAGTTTGATAGACAGAGAATATGATATTCTTTCCCGGAGTGGTGTACGAACCTTAGTGTATGCTTAACAGAGATTAAGTAATGATTCTGAAGGTTTGTGGGTAGATTTTAATGTTTATGGAGGGGTTGTTTGGATGTGGTAGGAGTATTTTAGCCTCGTTTATTCAATGTCAATGTTTTGCTAACACAAGTACATATGGCAAATTCATGGGCTTTTGAAGATTTCCACATAAGGATGTCTATATGCTTATTTGTTATTGGTTTTGGGATTATGTAAAAGCGAGGTAGAAATTACATTTGAATGACACTCGTAATAGGATTCATCTTGAAATTAGTAACTTAGTGTACAGAGAAGTACTCAATCATGTGTTCCTATTGATGCATGTTTGAATAAACGTTTAGTATTTGTTCAAATTCTTAGCTTAATTATGTTTTTGGTAGTGCAACTTTATATGTTGTATTGTTGTATTTTAGTAGGTTTATAAGGTTTCTTAGATACTCTTTTTAAAAAAAATAGTATAAGAGTTGGGACACACCTAAAGAGTCATTTTAATTTTTTTATTCATTTTTTATCGTTCAAAAAAAATAATAATTATGCAAAATATCACAATTTTCCCTAAAGTGGTCATAGTTTATTTTGTATAAATACACCTTTAAGTCTTCTTTGAAATCCTAAACAACATCATAATGTGTCAAAAGAACGTTTTTTGAAATTCTAAAATTGAAATGTTGAAATTTCGGTGGATGTGTGGTACAGATCTTACTCACTATGCTCTTGGAAGTACAAATTTAACTTCTTTTGATTATGTTTCAAGAAAATAGTCCAAGAAGACACCTCTAAAGTTCTACCAAGACAATAGTCTTTGTTAATATGATTAAATTAAATAATTTACACAAACACACTATTAAAATTTTGAACCTTAGATGTTGTTATTTTTTTATGATTGTTTTAGGCAAAGAACATCTCTAATCGAGCAAGAACACATCTTTAATATTGTAAAAGGACAATAGTGTTTGTTAATATGATTAAGTTAAATATTTTTCCCAAAATATATACTATTAAAGTTTAAAAACCTTGGATCTTAGGTTGTTGGAGTCGTGCACATCTTTTGTCTTCCTGTAATACCTGGAACATGAGAGACTGTGTTGACCATAGACTTGTCTAAAGAGAGGCGAGATCAGAGTTTGAAATATGAGAGGAAGAAAATGAAACAGACAAGAGAAAAAAGGTTGAGCGGTATGCGAGATTAGGACTTTTCAAGATCGGAGGAAGAAAATGAGAGAGAAGTGAGGTTCAGTTAAAACGTTTTAGTGCAGAGGAAGAGAATGAAACAAACCAGAAAGAAGAGGTTGAGTGGTATGTGAGATTATAATTTTTCAGGGAGGGAGAGAATGAGAGAGAAGCAAGGTTCAACCAAAACTTTTTTAGTGTAAAGGAGAGAGAGGATATTAGTGTGTATGACATATGAGAGGAAGAAGACAAACACCAGATAAGCAAGGTTGAGCGGGAAATAAAAGACGGTACGACAATATTAGGGTTTTTCAATATCAAAGGAAGAAAATGATAGAGAACCTAGATTCACCGAAAACTATTTAGCATAGAAGAGAGAGGCTTAGATTGACATTAGGATTTGAAATTTGATAGGAAGAGAATGAGAGATACCTAAGAAAAGTAAGGTTGAGCGGGAAATTTCAAATGAAAAATCCGCGTGCCACATTTAGATAGTTCCACATGGCCAAATAACAACTTGTGTTTATTTATTTTTTTAGCAAATTTCAAATTTAGTTTCATTTTTATTTTTTATTAACAAACTTTTTAGTTGCCACGAGTAAGTTTTGCTACCTTCCTCAATTGCTATTATTATGGATTTCCCTGGACTTACAACATAGGTTGTTAGTTACACATTCTCAATTAGAAAATTCTAAATCACACATTAAGGACATTTTGCATGCATGATATTAAAAAAAGGCAAGAAAATTGTTTTTTAACCAAATACACTCACTACCAATACGGTAGAGTGTCAAAAGATTTTGAGTGGACATAATTTATTGATAAGATTGGGAATATATCTCTTTCTAGAAGCAATTCAAAATTCACATATTTATTTCTCCATTATATATCAATTACACATTTCTAAGTGAGAATTTATGAGAATGACATTTTCATCCGTTCTAGGAAAAGTAGATTGACATTGGTTGGTCAAACTTCTCTTACCATCAACATCAACATTAAGACCCATTTAAGACCAATTGTCAACTTATAAATTGTGAATATATAACCACATCTAACATTAATAAAAAAAACAAATATAACAACTAAATAATAATAATAAATAACAATAAAAAATACATGAAATTTACAGTTAAACTCTTACAAAACATTCAGATGGTACATAAAGCAATAGATAGCAAAGCATTCAGTTGAATCGACCAATGGATTGTGTAAATTATATAATACTAATACTAAATAGACCCTCTTCATTTATTTTAAGTGACCAATATATAAGAAATATGAAGGTGGAAACTTTTGAAAACTTCAAATGGTAAAACTACAGAAGATAACATTTTATATTCCAAATGATATATGTTTATGATGTGTTATTTATTTATTTACTTCATGATTTGAATTGATGTGCAGTATACATAATACAAATTTTGCTTCTAGAAGGACACATCAATTAGTTAATTTTTTATCTGATTTGATTTGTGATTGAAATTGAAGATGTAATTGTATAAGGGTTGACAGTCCGTAAAGTGTCTCTTTAATTTAATTTATTTTTTGCTGTTAAAAAAAAACATAACATTGATGAATGCTTTTTTATTCATTTAATCTCAAATACTTTTAAATCAACTGCATATTTCCTTCATAATACTAATAAATTCAGTACCATTTGTTGAGATATTTTAGGAAATGTCAGATTTTATTCTCAATAGTTTTAATTCTTTATATTTTGTTATATCTTGTTTTTATTTTAAACATAAGAGTATCACAATCTAAGACATTTCTACTTAACTCATGTATCTATATGTATATGTATCGAACTATACAGTGAAAAATAATGAGAAAAATTTATTTTTTTCCAAACTTGAAAGCATTAGTTTTTGAAGAAAGAAGTATTAATATACTACATAGTACGCTTACGTTAATAAAAAAAAATATAATCCACCTCTTAACAAAAGTAAACAATTATTGATGGCAAGAAGATAAAACTAGTGAGAATAACATCATTTATTTATCATAAGAATAAATGAGATAAATGAAAAAAATATTTTAAGAACTAAGAAAATAATTTCATCAAAACTTTAAAGCACAAAAAGGTTATGTCAAATACTAAGATGTGAAAAATTTTAATCTGAAAGCAGCAATCCAAACAATAGGGTGCAAAAATGAAGATCATGATGCATGAATTAAGCAAGATAGCATAGAGGTCCCAACATAGTAATTGAAATCTGAGTGGCAACTTCAATTGGAATAGTCGGTAACATGGAAAAATATTTGAACAATGCTTACCATAAACTCCACTTGAACCTGCTCTTTTCCTTTGTTAATCTATTTTGATTTAAAATAATATATAAAAGAAAAATGAAAAATTAACATATTAAGATTGTGAAAAAGTTAACAACCAATTCACGTCTTCCTTATTAGACAACAAATTTTATCCAAATTATTATAAGATGACATTTTCATGTAATTAAATGGGAAAAAAATTATTATTACTAACAGGAAATTAATATGTAGATTTTGTTAAAGATGTAATAAGTAAAACAATTTATATATCCATGACGTATTTTATTTCCCTGATCTTTCTTTCTTTATCTTTCTTTCTTTACGTAGGTTGTACGGGTTTTATTATGATCTATTCTACTTTTTTTTATTAGAATGTAAAAACTATGTATCCTTTTAGTCATGGGTTTGTGTTTTGTTTTTTGTTCGCATATCACACTCTCTTTTGTTATTATATTATCATGTGATATTCTTAGTGGTGTTGTCGAGGTGCTTACTAATGTTTTTTAGTGGCATAGGTTGTTTTTCATTTTGTACAATTTTATACATTTTTATATGTTTTATATATAGGTTGGGTAACCTTATTACTCTAATTTAATATATTCTTTATTACTAATAAAAAAACAAAAAAAAAACTTTATATATCTATGAATTAATTTGTTGATGAACATTATCTAATGCTTGTCCACTCAAAACTATCAACCATCAATTGAACCTGAACTCAAGCGAACGTGAATACTTTTATGGAAATTTGTTTTTTGGATTAAAATTCATCATAAATACTTTCAAACTTTTTTTCATAATTTATTGGATATGTGTAATTTGAATTTATTTAATTTTTTTATTAGTAGTGTATTGGTCAATGCGCTGAACATATATAAAGGAGGAAGAAAATGTATAGGTGCAGAAGAATGCGGCTTAGGCGGAAGATATAGGCCCAAACATTATGCGAGGAGATTTAAATTAGAAAGTTATTTTGCGTGCAGTCACTTCTGTCACCAACCCTGATGTTTTGAATCAAACGTCTTTTTTATTAAGCTCTCCAGGAACACATAAACTCTAATTACAAAATTCACTTTTATCTTTTACAACAACACACTCTCAAAATTGTATAACTCTAACACATACTCTCTCTAATTTTGGAAATTTTCTATGAAAAAGGCATGCATCTCTGCGGTAGTGCTGAATGGCCATGGCAACTGATTTAACTTCATAACAATGGTACTTATTTTTCATTTCTTTTTTCTCAACCAATGAAGTAGATCTAATGGATGAGTTTGCAAGAAGTAATTTAGTATGCATGCATGTTACTATGACAAACACAGATCCCTAATAAGCTTAGTTAAATGAGAAGATTTCTATAAAAGCGCGTATGCTATATTGCTGAACCAGGTTGTCCTTTAAGCTATATTATGAATATGTTTTATTTGTTTATTTGTTTTCAGTATTAAAGTTCCCTCCCAGGTGACTTCATACTTCATAAATGGGAATCTTCAGTGACTTATGCCTTCTTTTTCAGATGGGGTAAAGTAGTTACTTTCTTGACTTCTAATTAATAAATTTCACTTTTGTTATCTTAGCAATACAACGCACACCTAATACTAAATATCTTGTACTTTATTTTTTATATTAGTATTTTTTTTGAAGTATTTAAGCAACGGGATATTGAACTATTGATGCTACATAATGTGAAATTTGATCATCTATCTCGAAATAAATTAAATTTGGTGGTCCATTGGTGTTTTGTTTGTAATTTGTCTCTGCTCTCAGAGGAAACTTCTATATTGTTGCAAGTTGCGGTTAATATATCCTTTATCTCAGTTTCTCTATTTTATAAGATTGTTTTGCTCTCATATCAAAATTTTGTAACTAATTTATTGGTTTAATATTTTAAAATGCTGATTTGATATGTAAAATAAGATTCAGTAACACAAATTATATGTAAAAAAATTAATATGTTAAGATAATAATTTTTTAATTTATGTTACTAAAAATATTAATTAGTTAATTAAAAATGTAAAATGTATTTACATATCAAATGCTTTTTAAATATATATATATATATATATATATATATATATATAAATATATATATATTAAATATATATATAAAAATAATAAAATATATTATAAATATATTGTTTACTCATTTTTTTT
>Ga0099824_1005864_pt1 | contig 17152 bp, 7 predicted proteins | sample SiratrowhiteBW_FD_76837 | JGI IMG/M metagenome (GOLD analysis project Ga0099824, IMG submission 76837) | Root nodule microbial communities of legume samples collected from California, USA - Siratro white BW | ecosystem: Host-associated > Plants > Roots > Nodule | place: USA: California... | reverse complement strand
CTTTTTTTTTTGTAATTAATATTTTTCATTATCTCTTGAATTTTTGTAAATAAAGAAAAACAATATATTTTTTTTTTTCTTTTACTTTCCTTCCTTTTTTTTTTTTTTTTTTAAAAAAAAAAAAACATTACACGAATATATATGTTTGCATTGCACCAACCTCAAGTAATTGAAAATCATAGAGAGTGTATATATGCCTCTAAGGAAGGATATCGTATGTGTTTAAAAATGGGAGGTAAATTTCATGAAACCTAAAGGATGATTAATGTATTTTATTCTATATTATTCTTTTCTTTTCTTTTTTCAATTTTGTCGACAGATAAGAACTAATAATTGATTTGAAGAATTTGTAAGAAATGTTTGAGTGGGGCCAAAAACATATTGAAAAGTTGTGTTGATTTGTGGTGGTGGTGGTTGATCTTGAAGGCAATTAGGTGTTACATGTGGTATTAGTGTAGGTCATCTTCCCTAGTATGGTGTGGTTCGAGGATGAAGCATTCGAAAGTTGGAGGGCAATTAAAATTGGTGGGGTGTGTTTGTCAATGCAAAAGAGGTGAGGTATGGAGAAGGAGGATAAGAGGGACACATTGATGAATCGGAATATTGGAGAGATATGAGAATAAGTTCTGGAATTAATCACTACTACAAATAAGATGTATATACTTTTCACTAGCCATTCACTTGAGAACTCTAGAGTTAAATATGAGCAATTTAGGGAAGGTGACCTTTTCCAAAGTGCGTGAGGCTAAAGCCATTAAGTAGTCTTGTATTGGTTTGTGGGGATAATCACAAATTTTGAAGGCAACTTACAAGTTGTATCAAATAATTTCTCTTGTGGTTGAAGATGGGTGGACATGTAACATCATATTTAATCTAAAAAATCTTATTATTTATGAGAGTCTTGTTATAATAATATAATTAATGATAATAAAAAATTTGATAAAGATAGTCAAAATAATCTATTACCTTTATTATAACAAATCAAATTGAATTTTCATAAATTAGCATTTTTATTTTAAGTGTGTTAATAAAAAATAACTATAAGGTCATAAAGTGAAATGAAGTTTAGATTTTGTGAAGTTATCATACCATTTTTTTCTTATATTATTTGATAGAAGCTTACAACAAGACTTTAAACCAAGCTTACAACAAGATGTAAGTATAATTTAAATTTATCAGACCGTCTTAAGAAACCATCAATATATTGACTCACACATTTTAATAAAATCTTTCACGCAGTAGATTATCTTTGTGTATTTGTATACTAAGCTTAGTGTTATCAGTACAAGAAAGTGATATTCAATACCAAAGCTACTCAAAAGCATAATAAATTAACTTCAATAAAGATCACTCAATATGTTTATAAATAAAAGTCTTATTATCATAACAAATTAACAATCTTACCTAAAATGTCTAACATATGTAAAACGTTTGATAGATCTTATCTACTATATTTGTAAAACCCTAACTTTGTGAAAATATGTTTTAGAAAGAAGTTTTAATTTGTATATCTATCGTTCGAGACTTATCCTTATATATAATTTTTTTGCTCATTTATAGACATTGGAGTAATCATTATCTTACGACTTATCTAGTTAGTGAAGATTGTATTTAATGTATGTGTGAAAATTATATATTAGCTATATTATTTCCAATCATGTATAAATTATTTTAATAAGAGGTGATTTTAAAACTTTTCAGAACTCATTGAATATATCTTCTATAATTATCTTGTTGGAGGTTAAACATAAGTATACTAGTCTTTGGCTTTTAATTATTATCTATAGACTTGTTTTGTTAATGAATATTATTAATTTATCTTGGGAGTCACAAATGGAATAAATTAATATTTTAATAAGATAGTTATGAACTTTTTAAAATTTATTGAAAGTCACTTTTCCAATAATTTTATTATTGATATTTGGTTTTGATCTATTTTAATGGGAGATGGTTATTAATTTTTGAGATTTATTGAAAAGAACTTTTACACTAATTTATTGAAGATTACACGCTTTAGACATATTAAACATATGAGTATGATTATGTGGTTATGTTGTTATAAATAAACTCATAACAAATCATCCAACGCCTTATAACTAATAAATTTTAAAGTTGATAAAGGTAATCAGTCTCAAAACTTTAACGGTCTAAAGCAAATTAAAAAAGTAGACTCTTTTAAATTAATAAAATAATTAAAATTATGATATTTTTATTTAAAATTTATTTGAAGTTCAATTCTTATTTTTTTTTAAATAAATGAATAATCTGGTTCATATCTTCTAATTAACATATTTATATATTTTTATATAAAATTAAAACTATAATATATACAACAGTACATATAATTTATAAGTATATAAAATGAAACTAAGTTAAAAAGATAAAACCTGTCAAAACAATGAACTTGATCATATTATCTTGTCTTGAAGTTTTAAGTCTCCTAATATATTTTTATATTGTCTTTTGATGAGTCTTTAACTTTAATTTATAAATTCTAAATTTATAATGTTTTTTTCTTAATCTACACAAATTATTTTAAAATTAATTAAACAATAATAAAATAAAAATTAAGATGAATTCATTAATCTGATATTATTTTTACTTGATATTAATATACTTAAAAGGAGCAAAAGTGAACACAAACTTTGATTCCTCAATCTACCCGCTTCAAGTTTCCAAATAAAAACAAAGGTATAAATGCATTGTATAGAATGATAAAACAAATAACAATTTTGGAATTAGAAAATGGTCTTATGACAATAAAAAAACTCAAATTAAAATAATATTATGGAGAAATTAATGAAAGAGTTAGATAAAAGAAGGACATAAGTGAAGAAGTCAGATAAATGAAGGAGAAAAAAAAACATATAAAGGAAGAAAATAAGTGGAAGAGTGGTAGAATAAGATGACATATAAAGAAATGATGTCAATATGATGGAATAGTAAAAATAAATAAAAAGAAAATTAGGAGATATTAATATGAATATGTAAAATATATTGTTTGTTCAATTTCGTTTTCAAAACATATCATTAATTTATTATAAAAAAATTCCAAAAATATTATTCATTTAATAATATTTATAGTATCAATATAAATTTAAAGTCATTAAAAAATATTTATAGTAACTTAAAGTCAATTAAGATATTTTAAATTTTTAATTAAAAATTAATTTTTAGTATAATTTTAAAATTAAATATTAATTTTATAATAATATATTAATATTAAATTTTTTTGAAACTTTAAAAATCTGAAGACTTAAAACAGTTATTTTACCTACTTAACCTTAAACCATCCATAATACTAAATAAACATAAGTAAAATTAAATATATAAAGATGATACATAAGGAAAATATATAACTTAATATATATAAACGTGTCATATTTTAATTTTAGTTAAAATGATAACAAAATATTTATTTTTATTAATAAAAATCTATAGATCCGTTATTCCACCTTAATCGATGGTTTCAGATTTAATTTTTGCAATTGTGTTCGATACTCAAAAGGAGAACTTTATCATTTATAGTCATATGCATGACTCGATCATGATTTTTTTTCATTAGAGATATCTATTATTTATACTTAAAAACATTTAAATAATAGTTGTAACACGCCGTCATTCAAGATTTGTATTATTAGTCTTCAAAGAGTTAAAATTCTATATTTTTAGTTTTATAAAAAATATAACAATAAACGACTGAATAGTTAATAACTTTTTAAGAAATATTGCTGTGATTAAAATAATCTTTAATTTTAACCAATTAATTCACCTAATCAATTTTTAGGGAAAATATAATGACTCGTCAAACTTTTGAGATTAAAAAGATGTATTTTTTTAAGCGAAGCTCGTGAATCAATTAGTGTTGCATTTTTTTCCAACTTAAAATTAAAGGCTTTGAATTTGAGTCATTATATTGTATTAAATAAGGAAGAAATTTTTGGCCATAATAGTTTTATTATATATTTTTTAATAGATAGTGATCATCTACTAGTGTTTCAAGTTTTTGTCTTGTACTGATATGGATTAATTGAGAGATAAATAAAGCCTGGTATTTTCAAAGGATTGATTTGTTCGAATATTTTTCGAATTTGAACGTTTTGACGATATTTTACTTTACCTCTGGATTAAGTGAGATCAGTTTGAGACAAAACCTTTAAATATTAAATATTGATAGATCATATTATTGAAAAGAAAATATTGGAACAAAGTTGTATAGTGTGAAAGATTGCTGTTGTTCGTGAATAAAAAAATGTTTTCTATTGAAATTAATATAAGTAAATTAGTAATTCCAATAATAATAATAATAATAATAATAATAATAATAATAATAATAATAATAATAATAATAATAATAATTCATATTAATGTGTCTAAAGTTTGTCAAGTGGAGTGAATGAGAAGACATTATGTTGTAGAATGACCCAAAGAGTTATTATTTTACTTATTTTTAATATTAAATTTTAAACCTTGCAAGTTTTAATAAAAAAACTATTGAATACTTTATAATTTAATACTGTTTTATACAGTTCAGTGATAATACCTTTTAATTTAATTTCTATTCATAATATTGTATAAAATACTGTGTATATAAATTATTGAATAAATATATCTTTTAGTATAATACAATTTAAATTTTATTTTATTTTATAATTGTAGGCTTAAATACAAATTTGATGCTCTATTTTACTCAATTTATAATTTAGATTAATCTAATAGAGAGATATTTGGTTATACTGTATTAGAAAACTTGTGATTTTAGTTCAATCTTCTAATTTATCTACCTTAATTTCTTTTATTTTAATTAATTAAATATTTTTTATGACACTTTGAATGGATGTGTTAGGTGTAGAATTCAAAATAAAAATAAAACACGTGACATTAAGAATTTGACTAAATTTACATGGGAGTGCAAGTGGTTTGATTTTAGTTGAATTTAATCTAATTTCACCCTTATCAAATTTAATTGATTTGAGCTTTTGTCTTTTGTTTTTTAGCAATTCAATCCAACTCGGTTATAATTGAATTGAGTTCAATTTAGTCGTCGGGTTAAATAATTTTAAAAATAAATCACTTATCGATAAGTGACAATGTAACAACAATATTAATAAATAATATTCACATAACATCTTTTTATTATATGTTTATTATGTGGTTGAGCTGGGTTGAAATGAATTTATTGATTTGAAATGACGAATATACAAGGCTGAAATTATATAATTTCTAAAATAAGAAACAAAAAGTGCAAAAATAGTAAAATAGGAAGACCTAAATTGTATATAAGTTAAACATTTAGAAAAGGATAAATTGTTTTGTCTAAAGAAAATTAAATAAGTTATAACAAAATAAATCATGATAGTAGAAAATAATTTTTGTTTAATTTTACTTTTACTTAAAATTGTTATTACAATGCAATTTTGATCTCTTTTTAATTACATGAATTTTTTTTTTTAACTTTTTAAATTAAACCATACTAATACAAATAATATGGACAACTTATAGAAACTAAAAAAATATTTAATACAAAAATAACTTCAACATTAAAAAAATCCGATAAACTCAAATCCTAAACATGATTTTTCTAATAAAAAAGAAATCTAGACGCCTAGACATGATGTCATACCTATTAAAATATTAGAAAACCCTCCCACTAAAGCTACATTTAATCCAATTAATTCTTGTTAGACAGCACTTCCATAAAAAACAGCTTAAAAACACACACAAATGGGAGAATTCGATGTACCTCACCACATGATGTACAAATGGAGATAAACAAATATAATACACATTCATACATTTTTAAGGCATTTACATCAGTATCTCTTACACATGTTTCTCTGTTTGAATCCATATTCTTTTGATCAAGAGAATCTTAAAAACATATGGGAATGTTTTGATGAAATTCAAATGTATAGAGGTGTTATTATTTTTATGTGTAAATGCTTACAAAGCATGCATTAATATGTATTAAATTATTATGTCTAAAATAATGAATTATATTAAATAATAATGCATAAAAATAAATAGTTACATATAATAAATTATTTTACGTTTTAATTGACTATAACAAATAAAAATAATCAATTATTTTTATCTTTTTTGAAATGCAAGTTATATGAATAATCAATTATAAGTAAAATAATCAATTTGATTGCCATACATTTCTGAATTCATTTAGAACAAATAACTGATTAACTTAGTAATGATTGATTAACTTTGTTTTCTAAAAAAAATATATATATATAAAAAAAAGCAGAGCATAACATTAATGCAATTATCATGTTTTGCTTTTAAATACTTTTAAGATTGTACAAAAATTAAAGTGATAGATTACTGCACAATTTTTTTTAAGACAGAGCATTTTGAATTGAATATTTCGCTTAATAAACTTTCTTAATTTATTTCTTTAATACTAATCTTTTGCATTTCAGCCACATCAAAAGTGATAAATTCTATTTTTTTCATTATTAAATTTCTTGTAACACTTAATTTTGGTGTAGTTGTATAATAGGTTTATATCTTACTGATGTAGGTGCCCCCATATTTTTATCAAATTGATTCTAATAAGATTTCATTTAATATATTTTATGACAGATTAATTATATATTCAATATATTTTATGATATAATTGATTATATATTTATAATGATTAATACTATGCTATTAATTATTATAATTTTTTTCTTATTTATGATTATGTAGTTTTTATTTATAGTTATAATTTGTTAGGAATAACTCCACCCGGATCTCAAAGAGAAAAGATCAATAAATAGAGATTAATATCTTATATAAAGTACTTACTCAATTTTATATTTGTTTACTTATATTATTTTTATATTTTTATACTGACTTGAGTACTTTGGATATTGAAAGGTTTTAATTCATTTTCGGTAAGAACATGTGAGTCATTCTTTTTTAAAAGTATAAATTTTTTTAGTGTAACGTATTGTGTGAAGTATATATGTAACTTTGTGTTTTAAAGCAAATGGAAAGTTGTATGAATTTAAATTGTATGTAACTTTATATAAAATGGAATCAAAATAAAAAATTTTGATGTTTTTCTCCTTCATCCTTTATTTTTTTATTGATTTTTATTTTATTTTATTGGATCTTAAGGAACTTTAAATTGCACCTTAAAAATCTATTAAGTGTTTCAAAGAAATATTTGGAAGCATTGCAATTGATCAATTCTTTTACATCAATTTATTCTCTTTTGATGATGTACGGCCTTTTTTTTACATGTATAAAAACTACAAACTAAACTTAGTTGATGATGATAATGATCTTTATTAATTATAAATAAATAAAATAAAATTTACTTTGATTGTAACTTTTATAATTATAATTAAATTTTATTGTATTTTCTTTCATTTGTAAATGGATGCAAAGTATTTTTTGTATTTGGATTTCCTAAGGCCAATGAATGCAGGGGTATGAATATTACAAGATAACGTGTTGATGATTTCAAGTAAAGACCTCATTTCTCCTACTAGGCAATTATTATTTTTAATTATTTGACATTATGTTTGTTATATTTAATAATTAATAAAATAATAATAATAATTAAATAATTATAATTAACAAAACCGTAAATAAATTTATTTGTATAAATTTATTTTAAATTAAAATAATAATAATAATAATAATAATAATAATAATAATAATATAATAATAATAATAATAGTAGTAGTAAGAAGAAGAATTTTAATTAAATGCATATGACTTTAACTTGAATAATAGTAAGAATAATAAAAATGATTTTAATTAAATTCATACAAATTTAATTTAAATGATAATAATAATTATGAAAATTATAATTATAATTAAATTCATACAGATTGAATTTTAATAATAATAAAGATAATAATAATACAATGATTATTTTTTAAGAAATAATAATAATAATAATAAAAATATTCTAACAAACATAATTAAAATAATAACAATAATAATGATTATTATAATAATATATAAGAATTTATATATATAAAAAAATAATATTTAATAATATAATATTAACTATTCATTGACAATGTTTTCATTTATTAGGAAGAGACAACGAGCATACACTTTAACTATTACTGCATTAACTATTTATCATATCATAATATAAATAATTGATACTGTAATGATTAGAGTGTATATTTATTGCCTATTTGTGATAAGTTAAAACATTAATAATAATGGCTTGCAACTCATATTTAATCAACTTACTGTCACTGAATAGTTAATATTATATTATTAAATGTTATTTATTTTATTTATAAAAGTTATTATATTATTAGGTTATTATTAAATGATATTCATTATATCATTATTATTATTTTAATTCAATTTATATGAATTTAATTATAATTATTGTTTTCATTATTATTATTATCATTTAAATTAAATCTGTATGAATTTAATTAAAAATATCTTTATTATAATTATTATTATTTAAATTGAATTCACATGATTTAAATTAAAATTATTTTTCTTCTTATTATTATTATCATTATATTATTTTGTTTTAATTTAAAATAAATTTGTATGTCTTAATTTTTTTATTACAGCTTTTCTGTTAATTATTATTATTATTATTATTATTATTATTATTATTTTTGTTAATTGTTGAATGTAACAAATATAATGTCAAATAATTAAAAAATGGTTACAAAAAATAGGTTTATTATGAAACAATTTGAATTAACGTCTTTAATTGAAATAATGAGCATATCACTTCTGTTTGACCAAACTGAAATCATGTCTAGTGGGAAGGATTTATCAAATTGGAATCCTATTTAGGTGACATGATTTTCCTATTTTAATAAAAAAATGTTTTTTTATCTATTTTAAACATCAATGTGAAAAATACACCAAACTGGAAAAAAACCCAATTTTGCTCCTTTCTATAATCCTATCTTAGTTCTTAGAACTCAAGTAATAATTTTTATTTGAACTTATAATGGAAATGAAGTTCCAACAATAAATGTAAAATCTTAGACAAGAATAAAACTCCAATAAATATACTTTAGGTTGTTGAATGTATTTATACAACAAACACAATATTCATATTAAAAAAAATTGCTACTACAAAATTTGCATGGAGAACTTAATAGTGTAAATATGAAATGTTAAATGTCCCTTGGTCTGCAATGGCATGAAGCATCTTGAGGGGATGAAGCATACGAAAGGAACGAATCAATACAACTTTAATGGAAGGTCCTTTTGAGAATAAGTGACATAACAATTTTATTTATTTTTTCTATTGGAATGACATAAGAGAGTGAATGAAACCAATTGCTCATCCTACACAATTAGTGTCAATTTATTAATCTGTTTGTTATTTTGTTATTAGATAATTATAGTTGTGATTTAAGCACATTTAGAAAATTAAAACATAATTATCATTCTTCATCAACTTTAAATTATATCTTCTAATACTCGTAAATAGATATCCTTACATGCATAATTATATTTCAAATTCACAACGCCTTATTAACTAACCGTAATACCCCACTAACACAAAATCCACCCTAAAATTAAATAAATTAAAATAAGAAAGAACATAAGTTTTATCTATTAATAATGATAAGGGAAAAGTAAGAAAGAATAACTCTTATATCTAAACGAAAGTAACTACATAACCTACAATGTAAATTATACGTATATTTATTTAAAAGTATATAAAATTAAAATTAATATAAATATTAAATTTTAACTCATTTGAAAAATATCGTAATAAAAAATTTGTCAGCATACGCCGTATCGTCTATATTTCTACTCGTTATAATAGAGTTCGTGATATTAAGTTTAGAGTCAAAACGTGGAGGGAAAAAAAGGCCAACATTTGAAACTTTTCAAAAGTACAATTAAGCCTTTTTTATTTTATAAATAAATTTGATGGAACATTACAATTTTATAGACTAAATTAATCGATAATATCGAAATTTAGAAACTATTTCACCTTTTCATTTATTTGAGCGACTATTATAAATCTAATTATAAATGTGAGGTTCTTTATTTGTATCATAAAATTAAAAAGAACGGAGGAATCTAGTGACATATTGGATGAATCTCCAAATCTCACATGTAAAATCGCAATGATAAGTTATATATGATAGTCGCTCAAATATAATAGTATTTATAATTGTCAAAACTATTTTACCTTTTAACAGTGATTTTAAATCTGATTATAAAATTAACTTATTACAAACTCATGTTTATGAAATATGAAAACGTCAGTAGCTATTATTGGCAATTGCATTTACCTAATCTTGAGCTTCTTAAAACTAAATCAGTATTTAACTATTTAAATAAATTATTTAAATGGTTCAAATTATTTCAATATTCCTATAAACAAATATTTATTGGCAATTTGTTATGAACATTAAATCATTTGCATATTCCGCTACATGTTTGCCAATAACATAAACTAAAATAAGATCTCCAGTTTGTTACAAAATCTTATCAATTTTATTAAAAGAATTCTTTACTTATGTGACCGCTGACCAAAGAACATGAATATTTGATAGTCATAATATTTTTATACCACTCTCAAATGTCATTCACTAAGAAAATTAATTATTGAACATATTTTAACTTTCATAACTAACCATCCTTAAATTAAAAAGTAAATATAATAAATAATATTATTTAATGAGTAAATATATACATTATATTTCTTAAATAAGAGTTTTTTTTTTAACACTACAAACCTACGTATTTAATAAACATTTATTCGTTTAAAAGAATTAATAAACATTACATTTAATACAAAAAATATTTCATGAAAAGAAACTCAATATTATATATATTAATATTGTTTAATACAACAAATACATTATCCATGTAATACTAATGATACAGTGTTAATGATATGTTATATTCAATAAATATAATAATTAATTATTCGTTTCAATTTTACAAATGTGCAATTTTACTTTTTAAACTTCACACTTTCATAAAATATTTTTAATCTCTTTTAGTTCTTGACTTGATATAATAAAATTTTTTAAAAATAGTGCATATATTAAGAACTAAAATTAACTAAAATAATATATGTATACATATTAAAAGAATTATTTTAAAGTATGTATACACTAAAAAGTAAAACTGGCAACTATGAGATTAAGTAAACAAACCTATTTATCTGTGAAAAGAAACCTATTTAATATTATCTTACTGTAAGTTATTGTTATGTGTCTCGTGTAAAACAAATTAAAAAAATTAATTAAATTTTAAATCTTTGATAAATTCGAATATTTTAAAATTTAAATTAAGTTTCTATAACTTTTTTTGTTTAAATTTATGGTGTTGTATTTCATCAAAATTAATCGATATATCGATTGATAACAAATAATTAATTAAAAAATATAAATTTTTTAAATATTTAATAAAATAAAATTTGGTAATAATAATTAAATTAAAAATATCTAAATTTATTTTTCACATCAAAATATATAAGCAATATCCAAAATAGCATATATGTAACCTAATTGATGGTGAGATTACACAACAAACTTACATAAAAAAATGTAAAATTTTAAATATTCAACAATTTTTAATAAAAACTTAATTAAAAATCCTCAAATTTCCTAATCACCAAATTTCCTAATCACTTAAAATTAATTAAACCTTAAAATTATTTTTTAAATAAAATATCTTTATTTCTATTGCATTATTTATATAATTTATATATTTGCATTTTCCTTCTCATTCTTATTTTAAGAAAAGGATGCTTAATTTGGTTGAAGTTGATCGGGTTGGGAACTGGAGTGAGATATTTGTCACCCTATATAATGTGATAGACCAGAGAAGAGATTCTGAGAACCCCGTATTCAGCATTTCCGTTCCGTTACAACCGTACTAAAATACCCGTATAGTGGAGATTATAAACTGTGCGTAGTGTAGCGAGGTTGCTTTCGTAATACTTGAAATGGCGCAGAAGCAATCTCCCAGACACAATCACAGAAACACACACAAGAGCTGAGAGAGAAAAGAGAGAAAAGAGAGAAAAGAGAGAAGAAAAAAAAAAAAAAAGGAAGATCATTGACCGCCATTAAAAACCACTTCCCTTTATATATCACTCCCAAACACATTCCCTTCATTTTCTTTCCTTTTCCTCTCTTTATTCTTTCTCTCCGTTCTCCTTCTCAGTCGCAACACAGAAAACTCTGCAGAACTTCAAACCAAGAACCGTTCGCGTTTCCATTTCCCTGCACTTTCTGTCCGGTTCGGTCCGGTCCGGTTCAATTGGATAATGGAGCAAACCACGCTCGAAGCCATTCAGTTCAACGAGGAAATACAAGGCATCATAGCTCCGGCGCCGGATACCGCTAGTTCCTTCACTGCGCTGCTCGAGCTCCCGCCCACGCAGGCCGTCGAGCTCCTCCACTCGCCGGAGCGAGCCGGGAAGCCACCGCGCCATAATCCGAAACCCTACCCGTTGACCTCATTTGTCTCCGCCTCCGCTTCCACCGCCAACCTGACCTTCCCGTCAAACGCCGCGCTGATCGAACGCGCCGCCAGGTTCTCCATCTTCGCCGGAGAGAATTCTAACTCTAACTCGAACTCGAACTCGCCGGAGGTTAAGCGAGAGCTGCCGGAGACCGATTCCAACCCAAGTTCGACTCAGGGCGGCGGCTCCGCGTCCGATCCCGCCCTGGAGAACAAGGACGAGAAGGGCTTGAAGAGGAAGGAGCGAGAGAAGAAGGTATACCTCGCAATTTTCAATCGCAACCGGAGTTAGGGTTTCGGTAATTTTTGCGAAATTCAATGATTCTGTGAAACACAGGTTAAGGCGTCGTCGAAGAAGAGCAAGAGCGTCGTCGCCGACGAGAGTTCCGGCGATGGCGAGAAGCTTCCGTACGTCCATGTTCGAGTTCGTCGAGGTCAAGCCACTGATAGCCATAGCTTAGCAGAAAGGGTAACCTATTTAATTAACCAGTGATTAATTATTTTAATCACAGTTATTTATAAGAAAAAAAAGTGGAGTGGAATATTATTATTATGTCAAAAAAGTTAAGTTGAATATAAATATTTTTTAAAATAGTAGTACTTTTTACATTTTATTTTGTTTAACTGTGTTGTAGGCTAGGAGAGAGAAGATAAATGCTCGGATGAAGCTTTTGCAAGAGCTGGTCCCGGGTTGCAACAAGGTTGGTCCTTTTTCTTCTTTTTTAGGGTTTAATTTAACACTTAATTATGGAGTTCATTAACCGCGATTTGTTCATTTTTCATGATTATGCCATGATTATCTGTTTGATTTGTCTCCTAAAAGTGCAATTATGTCCGGGGATTATGGGGTTTTGTAAACTGGCTTGTGTCATTGTCACCTTTTCACCTAAAAAAGTGTATGCTTTTGTATCAAGAAAAGTGCTCACTCCCACTGGGTGTGTCAACACGGCATTTTCGTAACCTTCTCTCTCTCTATCTCTGGTGTTGCTTTTTGAACTGGTTTGTAACGTACTTAACAAGACTGTTTCAAGGTTAACTCCGTCATTCCACTACAAATAAAAGGACTTTGATATTCCAATCTTGTTCCTCTGTTTAAGAATTATTTGGATAATTTTTTTAGTAAGTATTTACAAGAGAAGAGTATACACTAGTAGAATGAAGAAGTTCTACTTTATAACTTTTTTTTTGACATCAAGGTCTTCTTATAATTTCAAATTAGTTTATGCAAAATTTAAAAAAAACTTTGTTAAATGAAAAAAAAGAGTTTCTATCAATTAGCTTTGTATGTAAATTACAGAAGATTCTTTTTCTTTTATTTTATTGTGTATGTTTAGGGAAAATGTTTTGTTGGTAGGCTATGCAAAATGTTAATAACAAAATTTAATATTTTTTAACACATTCTCGTTCAAATTTATTAAGGATTGGAAAATTTAGTGGGACTTATTTTTTACGTCAAAGAGTTACTCTTGATTTTTATAGTTTCTTTTAATAAACTTTAATAAATAGTAAATGATGTTCTAGAAAGATCGTATTAGATTCCGTTGTTAAGCCTCTTTAGTGCATATTGAGAAATCTGTGTTTGGTTTCTCATTAAAGAAACTCCCAAATCGTAATTTTGGCAAGCAATAGTTTAGATTATGAACTGGAATTCAAACACATTTGCGAGGAGTTTCAGGCAGGTTCAAGCCCTTTCTCCATCCTTAACCGGTTTTGTTCCACTAACAAGTTTTTGACTCAATGTGAAAGAATGAACTGTACAAAAGCGACATCAAGAAAAGAATGTTACATAAAAGTAATATGGTGATTCTTCGTTTTATTTAGCCATAAATTAGTCGTTGTTTTTTTGAAAAGGACAAACAAAAATATGCGTCACGGTTTGTTCAGGACAATTAAGGAAATCCTCCCTCGTCCCTTTCTCCAGCCAGAAGGCTTAGTGAAGAGACAGAAGGGTGGGCGTGTGGGGCGAGAATGGGGGGCATATTTTAGCTGGACTCTGCCTTTAACGATTTGAAGACACATAGGTGGGTGTATTGAAACTAGTGTGCATGGGTCCCCTCAGCCATTGAAATATTTAATCCTTCAGACGGTGACGGTTCCATCTTCTCTTGGAGTTTGGTATCCATCATTCATTTATGGGATGGCTGAAATGGGGTGAAAAAAGAAAGCATTCCTTTTGCAGTGCATCTACCAAACGGATAAACCTAACTGCCTTTGAACGTTGTACATGATCAAAATTATGGCCGCCTAACCTTGATCTAGATACACACCAAGATTTATCTCCTACAGTTTTCAATTGCACCCGTCTGTGTTGAGCTAGTTACAAGAGAAATTTATGCCTGACTGATTTGGAAAAAAATATTTTTGTTTTTATGAAAACATAATTACAAAGTATAACCTTATAAGTACGTTTTTCCTCCTATAAAAAAGTTGTACAATGAACAGCGAAAACAAGAGTCTTGTTTCGGACAAATCTTAAATTTTATATTTTTAAAATTAAAACAAAATGGTGTCTTTGTAATTATTTATGAAGAAATGAAAAATCGTAAAATGTTTTCTCAAACCACCAATCAAGGTATTAGCTTGACCTTTTTCTATTTAATATAAAATGATATTTTGAACAACTAAAGCTGCGGATGTTTATCAACATGGGAAAAAATGATCTCTCCTTTTGACTTAATTACTGATTTACTACTATACACGATCGCTATCTTGTCGATCCGACCGTGGCCTATTTATCTTTATTTTAGAGGCCTTAATAGTAGGCCACTCTTGTGAATTTTCAATGCATTTAGATTGTGTTTAATTTTTCTAGAAACAGTTAATCTAGTAAGTCAGATGTAGCTGAAGCTGACATGACAATGTTTGCTATACAGATATCAGGAACAGCATTGGTTCTGGATAAAATCATCAACCATGTACAATCTCTACAGCATGAAGTGGAGGTCAGACTTTCATATCCTTGACATTCTAGGCAGTTTTGACAAACAATGCGAAAAATAAAGTTATTAAAAGTAATCTGATTCCTAATATTACTGTGGATAAATTCAATAAAAGTGGCTGGTTTTCCTTTCTCCCGTCTTTATCTGATCCTTCAAAATTGACATGTAGCCCAATAAAAAGCTACCGTGAGTTTGTGGAATATGGCAGTCATCAGAACAAATAAAACATTGGTTCTATTATTTTGTACTATGTCATTACAAAATTCGACCTTCTTTTAAGAACATGGAATTGAATTTCATCTTATTATGGAACTGTCGCCTATCTGCCTAATGTGGACTAGAGACTTGAAAATGAATGCCCTTAGAATTGTGCAGTGCTTATATATGCGTCGAAGTTATAAAATGATAAAATTGTTTTCTTTGTAATGATAATTTATTGAAGTAAGTTGGCGTTGCAAGTGAACTGAAATCATGAAGATATCTAAACATTGGGAAGATTTAACAGAATATTTCTATTGGAATACAATGCTGTAATCAGTATTTTTCGTCAACATGATGTTCTTCTTATTGATTTACGTTCTCATTCCAGATATTATCAATGAAACTGGCAGCAGTAAACCCAGTAATTGATTTCAACCTTGACAGCTTATTGGCTACCGAAGTAAGTATAATATTTTACCTTGATCAGTGATAGATCAAAATTTTACTGCTGGCCTATCAGTTGTGTTTTGCTTGGTTTATATATTTCCCAAAACACTGGAGTGGTGAACTTGAAAATGGGGACAGTGAAAGAGAGGCCTCGTAGTCAATTACTGTCATTCGTTCATTCATTCTGTAGGATGTTCTTGCAGACCCACCATAAAACTGTAGACGCTTAACACGAATTAACGATGTGTACACAGAGATGCTAGCACTTGATCGCCTATCTTATCATAATTATTATTTATAAATTCTCTGGTTTGTTGGAATTGAATTCCTCGCATCTCCATCCATCAAGGTTTTGGTTATATAGATTTGAAAATAAGTGTTTTGATGAGTTCAGTTTGATCTGGTATATGCTCTAGGGTGTTCTATTGTTGCATGAAGCAATAGAGCCAGTTTGGCATTTTCAATTGATTTTCAGATTTTATCTTAATTTCCTTCTGCTGATAAATGTTATTGGTAACTTGTAGGGAGTGTCTCCAATGGACTGTAACTTCCCTCCCACAGTTGCAACCGCCGTCTGGCCAGAAATCCCGCAGAACGCAAACAGACAACAATATCAGCAACCGTGGCAGTTCGATGCGTTCCACCACCAGCCCATTTGGGGCAGGGAAGAAGACAACAATAATTTCATGACTCCAGAAAATTCACTCTTAAGTTATGACTCATCGGCAAATTCAGGTACATCAGACTTAAGCTTCTATCGCATCCTTTCCTCCCTAAAGACCCATTCAACACAAATTTGCATTTAATTTCATCATGGTTCCTACTTCAATTGGCACTCGGCTTCATAAATAAACTAGAAGTATAAATGTACCGAGGGTTGCGGGGGTGTTAACCCTTTTATAATAATTAGTACATTATATTAAAAAAATAAAGAAATATGTAAACAATATTGGTACAACTAATAAAATATAAAATGTATTTTAATCGTGTGTGTGTATATATGTATTATATATATATATATATATATATATATATATATATATATATATATATATATATATATATATTATATATATATATACATACAAATAAAAAAATATATATATATTTAATATTATATATAT
>Ga0099824_1005860_pt1 | contig 17157 bp, 8 predicted proteins | sample SiratrowhiteBW_FD_76837 | JGI IMG/M metagenome (GOLD analysis project Ga0099824, IMG submission 76837) | Root nodule microbial communities of legume samples collected from California, USA - Siratro white BW | ecosystem: Host-associated > Plants > Roots > Nodule | place: USA: California... | reverse complement strand
TAAAGTTAGAAGTACATCTTAGTATTAGAAGTTTTCTTAATGTATTACAAGATCATTTTAGTGTACATTGCTATGTATATTATTTGTTGGACTATTTCTGAATTAAATTATATGAACTGAAAATGAATTAAATCTGGTTTCTGGAACTGTTTGCAGGTTGGGTAGTAGCTAATTTAATCTGTTTCTTTAAAAAAAACACACACACAACTTCGGTTAAGGTCAAAAACGACGTTGTGAAGGACTCACCACGTCGTTTTTTACCATAACCGACGTGGTGATTAATATTATAATTATTTTAAGGAGTTGCACCACGTCGGTTTTGTCCCAAAAATGATGTGGTGAAGAGAAAACCCACGTCAGTTGGGTTCCCAAAACTGACGTGGGTTTTCTCTTCATCACGTCGTTTTTGGGACAAAATTGACATGGTGTAACTCCTTAAAATAATTATAATATTAATCACCACGTCGGTTTTGGTTTTCTTAACCGACGTAGTGAGTTCAATCACCACATCGGCTGTTAAACTGACGTCTGATTCAACGTCTCTTGGGTCAACATCGGGTCAAAAATCGACGAAAAAAGCCTCTTAGAACCGACGACGAAGGCTATTTTTCTACTAGTGATTATATGTTTGTTCTCCGAGATATTGCATTCAAGATTGAACAGACAAAATTGAAAGTCTTTATTTGATTTTTGTTTTCAACTAATGTAGATTACTTTCCAAATTGTTCAACTTAAAAAGTTTATAGGATAAGTAGTAGTATAATTAAATAATTAAGTTTTGTGAATTTAAAACAAAAAAAAAATCAATTTTGTAGCTAGTGAAATTAAGAATGAGTGTAGAAATAGATTTTGCAATATAATAAACCATGTGCATGGAGTAAAAGAAAGGAAGTTATAGCATAAAACTCTCGTGAGTTTCCTTCTCTTGAGAGTGAAGAAAAGTAAGAAATGGTTGTTTCCTCTCTCTTTCCCCAAAGATGTTTATGTCATCTTTTTGTGTTCACATATTTTTGTTCCTTCTGTCAATAACTTTTGACTTTTTTTTTTTCATTATTCTGTTCCTAAATAACAAACTTTTTTAAAAATTCAAAGAGTGTTATGTTTCTTTTGTTACAATAACTTTTTATACTTTTTTTTTCAATTTTGTTCTTTGTGTTGAGAATGTGATGCCTCATAAAATTCTGTTTGTTTTTTGTCAACTACTCTTTAAGCTTTGTCAGTAAGTCTTAAAACTTTGTCAGAAGTGGGATGAGATCGTATGCTTGAAGCTGATAATGTGCGTTACTGGAGTTTACATGAATGATAGAATGGCATATATTACTAGGGTTAATAACGAAGATTTTGGTGTTGCTTAAGAAATTTAAATCGACTTTTAAATATAATTGATGTAATTTTGTTTCTTCATTACTGGTTCTATTTAGACGTAAGACTCCTTTAGTGATTAAATCTGAAAAGAAGAAAATCCTGACAAAAATTAAAAAACAAAATAAATACTAATAATGATATTTGATGAAAATAACATATTTTTAATAATAGTAATTATGACAATAATGATATGAAATGGCATTAAGAATACTAACAATAATGAACTACAATCATTATAATAAAATCACTTAAAAAAAGTTAATGGTCTAAAGTTAACTGTTATAAATAGTGTGAGACGTGTAGAAAACACTATTAAAATTGATTAAATAAAACACTAATTCAATTAAAAAAATTTGAATGGGTTAGATCTACTCTAAACAGAAGAGTTACTAAAATAAATAAAAATATAGTTAATGTGGATTTGAGGAACACAAAATAAGATGTTAACATTGTATTTCAAATTAAATAATATAATCTTAACAAGGTTTAACCCACGCTAAGAATAAAAAAAAATATATATAAAAAGTTTTATATGTCACATAATCAAACATTAAAATAAAATAGAAAAGAAATTATAACATTTAAGTGTGATTGAATAGAATAACATAAAAATTTTATGCGTTGCACGAGCAAAGGCTAAAAGTGAAATTAAAAACAATTAATAACAGTGCATGTAAAAAAATTATAATTTTTATTATTTTATATGTAATGTTCCATAGCTAGTTAAATAAAAAAATTATTATATTATGCATTTTATAAACTAACATTATTTAAAATAATGAAAAATTATTGAAAGTAATAATAAGTAAAAGAAATGAAAGATAATAAAAAATAATTTTAAATATAAGAGATAGTAATATAATAAAATTAAATAAGTTACAAATTAACAAATTAATTTTATAATTGATGAGTAAGAAGCTCGTAAATAGAAATTAATTTGATATTACAATCAAAATTGAAGTTACAAGAAGCTCAAACAAATTAATAATTAATTTATTAGTCTTACTAAATGTAATCAAATGACAAGAAATGAATTCATAAAGAAATAATAATTCTCCATCCAACAAAAAGAGAAATAACATCATTTTTTCATTATATTATTTGGAAAATCATATATATTATTATAAAATGTAATAAAAAGTATTCTGTTACTAATATAACAAATATGTTATTATATTTATTGTTTAGACTATTTTTTTATATAACTGATAAGAATTTTTAAATAATTATCACTATAATATTTTTTAATGAAAGACAAACTAAAGTGAGAAATATATAATTGAGAGGATGATTCTACTAGAAAATTAATTTAACGCATTTTAAGAAAATTAAATATTAAAATAAGTATTTGAAGATATGAAACACATAAATCTAACATTAAATAAATTAGCAATTTAATAATTTATTTGTAAAGATAAATTATAATGGAATGAATCATGTTGTTGTAAAGAAAATATTTACAATATGAAATAAATAACGTATCTGACACATCAAACTTTGTTAACTGTAGAAGGTTAATTTAACACTTTTTAAGTAAATAAAAGAATAAAATAAGTATTTTTAGATATAAAAGACTTAGACTTCACATTAAATAAATAAATTTCAATAATTTATTTTCAATAAATATTTTAGATATATAAATATACATTCTTTTTTATGTATTAATGATTTAATGTTATTTCACGATAAATTATATTATTCTAAATATTTATTAAATATTATTTTATAAAAAGTGATCTAATGTTAAAGTTTGTTGAAATATTATCGTTAAGTTGAGATTTGTTCAAAGTGTTTATAAAGAAGTTTGCTCAAACAAATCTAATATGAAAATGGTCATTGTACCTAAGTTCATGTGAAAAATAATAAAATTTTTATATTATTAACATTTTTAACTTTTAAATTAAGAATTTTAACATCAAAGTGCTACCATATATGTCAATATATTTAATGTTAATTACATAGTTCATACTAATATATAGTAAATATTTTAAATAGTTTTATTATAAAAGGATAAATCACAGACGTCATCTTTATTTTAGAAATATTAAGATGAACTTTAGAGTAATTATAATTTTATTATTGAGATGGAGAATTATTTTTTTTTTATCATTTCATGCCTTCAACTTAAAGTTGTTTATTAAGATTAATAAACTAATTATTAATTAATTTGAGATGTTTATAACCTAGTTTGGTGAATACAATTTTTTTATAATAATATCATAGTATTTTCTGTCTACGAGTTTCTAGGTCATCAACTATAAAAATTAATTCAATTGACTTATGACTTATTTAACTTTATTTTATTACTATCTCTTATATTTAAAATTATTTTTTATAATCTTTAATTTCCTTTTACTTGTTATTATTTATAATAAGTTTTTGTTATTTTATATGTAGAGTGGACTCGTGGATGCTACATATAAAATAATAAAAGTTATAACTATTTTACATGTAATGTTATTATAATATTTTTTTTAATTTCATTCTTAGTGTCAACTTGTGTGATGTATAAATTTTTTTTATTCCTAGAGAATTTTTAAATGTTATACTTTTTAAAAAAATGTATTTTAGCGTTTACTTATGAGATGCATACAATTTTTTATATTCTTTTTATTCATCGTATTATCTAGATCGATACTTAATAAATTACTTATGGTTTGGTTTAATTTTGTTTAATTTGGGTATTTTTGTTGTTTAATATGAGACCGTATTTTGTTATTTTACTTTGTCATTTTGTTGGGTGTTACATGCGCTAAGTGTTTTTGATGAAGATTTTGTTGTTTACTAATGCTTTACATTTGTAATTTGTTTTGGTTTAATATTGTCTAGGTACCGTTGAGATGGCTAGGTAGTATTTGTAAATATATATTTTAGAAAGTGTTGTTCAACTCAAAATCTAAAATGCATGGTTTCATTTTTCTTATTCAAAGATTTAGCAAATAGGAAAAATATTGTTTATCCAACTTGGGAATTAAGCTCAATTGTGAAATTGGGCCTTTAAAATTGAAGTTACATTTATTTTTAATTGGAAATATAGATTCGGTCTGAAGAACACATCAAACTTTATTTATGACACACTTTTTATAGTTTCCAAATTTAAAGAATAAGTTTTTAAGGAATTGATCCTTAAATAACTATCAGGTTGAACTAACTTGGATATGGATGAATTAAAGAAATTACTTACAAATAAATATGATGAATAACTTTGAAATAGATATGGTGGCTTAAATTGGATAATTTATATATAAAAAGAAAAAAAAAATAGTTTGGACTTAAGAGTAAGATTTGGATTAAGATGGAAAGAGAGCGTGTATATTATTTAGGGATTATGTATAGTAAATCAAAATACATTTTCTCTATTCAATCTGGACTTAAGAGTATCATTTAGGTTAAGATGAGGTTAAGATGAGAAGGGAGTGCATATATAATATAGGATTGCATTTAGTAAATCATAACATATTTTCTATAATCAATTTGGACTTAAAAGTACTATTCGTGTTAAAACCAGAAGAGACTGCATATATCATATTGAAGTTGCATTTAATAAATATTTAATAAATCATAATACATTTTCTTTAGACTTAATAGTACCATTTAGGTTAAGATAAGAAGAATGTGCATATATCATATACCCGTTATTTTTAATAAACAAGTTTTCTCTAATTAAATTGAATTTAAGAATATCACTTGATTAAGATGAGAATCAAGTGTATATATTATGTATGAGTTACATTTAGTAAATCATAATCCGTTCCTTTTATTATACATTATGACTATTAAATGATAATAGAATATATCACTTTTTTTATTATCTTATTTTTTAAAATTATTATCTAATTATTTTTGTCTATTTTTTCAATTATATTAATTATTATATGTTATATGTTATTAGGATTTGATTCAAACCCACTACTGGAAGAAAACTCTAATGTTAAGTTTAATTATAGAATGATGACAATAATAATATTTAATAATAGTTTTTTTAAACCATGTAAAACATTATTATTATTATTGTTATCATTATTATAGGAGTACTAGAATGTCTTTAACTACTAAATTACTAAATAAATTAACCAATAATTAAAATTACGAAGATAATTTATTCTTACATTTAGATGCGATTTTCCAACTTGTCTAATTAATCACAAGTTTTCTCTGACAATTCCCTTAAACTATTATTTTCTTTTTGTTTGTACGAGTATAGTGGATCTTTTTATTTACTTTTTTCCTTTTTTTTTTTTCTCTAAATTCCAACAATATTTTAATTATCAATAATTAAAAATATTAAATTCAAATTTTAAAACACAATCAACACTACGTTTATTTTTGTGGTCGCATTATTTTGATCCACGTCGTGGTAGAGTAATTGTAAAACCTGATAAGCGAAAACTTCAGGAGGAGAATGTTCCTCTGAATCCAAGCCCCTGCTTCAGCCACCCACTTCAACAAAAGGTCACTCTCGTTTTTCTTCCGTTCCAATTTCACTTTTTTTTTTTTTCTGTTTAACTTTACCTTACAATTTTTATTGCATTTTTTTTCGTCTCTTATGTTGTTCCTGTTTGATCGTCGAGATTTTGTTGTTTTCTTTCATCTCTTGTTGGAACTAGATAGTGATGTTATGAAAAGCCCTCGATTAGGTGCTAACTGTATCTGGGTCGAAGAATTAGGGCATATCCTGATAGAATTGGTAGTTGTAAAATTTATAGCCTATTTACAAGAGAAAAATAAGGAAAAGAAAGTTTTTGGTAAGCTGAAATTAGCATAAATTTGTTTAGGTATAAGTTAGTTTTAACTTATTTAGAAGCTAATTTCAAGTTTCTTCTATTCGATTTTTCTCTTAGAAGTTTTTTCTTGAAATATGAGTGAATTTACAATATTTCTTAATTTACGATGTTTAATGGCGAAAGTAACGTAGTAGTAGTAATTATTCAATTTAAAAGTGGTTGGAATTCAGCTCAAGTGGTTGCTAAGACCATGGAGATTGGTTCTCATGATACTCTGACCATTTAACACGCGACTGTGTTTTAGATACTCCCTTCTTGTTCTCGAAAGGTATAGACTTTTAGGTATTCAGCTTTGTTTCAATTTATATCAGTGTGTTCGGATTCTCATTAGACCATCCAAATGATGGCACTAGAAAGCCAAGAAGACAGTCCATTTTTTTGGCAATTTTATCTTTGTCATTTAGGTATCTCTGCCTAATGTATTTAATTTTCAATATTTTTTAGTATACAATTGAAATTATTTGACTATATTTTATCTATGTAGTCTAGTTCACTTAGTAGAGAGAAACTTTTATTGTTGTTTGTTGTACAATCAGAACTATTTAACAGTATTGTTGTGTGATTACCCTAATGTGGCTTTTGGGACAAGGAATGTTTGAACATTGTTGGGAAATTGGGATAGGGATAAAAGTTTCTAATGTTTGATAGAAAGAAATAAAAACACTTCTAGGGACAATAATAATATTTGTTGCGGGTTGAATCAATTGTCCTATGATGGAGGTGTAGTAGTTCAAATCATAATTAAATCATGGAATTTAAGCTGTTACCCTCTTAAATAGAAAGAGTGATGTCTTATTAATTACAGCTTTTTGTCGAGTGGTAAATACATGATCCAACATATTGTATATAATCTCATTTCTAGTAAAGTAGTGTAGTTAGGAATGAAAGATTTTTTTTACCTAGTGCCATTTTTGTTTTTTTCGAGTGGACCTAGTGCCCCTTAAATAACAGGGATTTTGAAAATGAATGAGTATACTGGTGGCATAAATCCCAGTAAGTACATTGAACATCTGAAATCTTCAAATTCAGATAATTCTAGCTAACTTAAACTCAGTTTTCCATATTGTGCTTCAAGCTTGGTAGTTTTGGTTTGCCGTTGCTGACAAGAGAATGTTTTATGATATGAACTGTTTTTCATGGAAATAGTCAACTACTTTGATATCTTAATTGAACAGAAATATTTCACAGTAAACTAATTTTCTTTTCAGCTGACTAAAATCCCTGAGAAACTAGATTAAAATCCTGAGAATTTACAGCTGCCTGGTTATTAGTTCATGCTGGGCTGACTTGTTTTGTATTTCAGCTTACTGATTTGGAATTTAAGCTGAGTGATTTGTTAAAAATTGAAAAAAACCTAACTAGATAATTCAGATAACTGTTGATATTGCCTAATGAGATATATATCAACCAACTGCTTGAACTTATTGACCTGATTCGGTACTATTTTAGTAAACCGACACCCATTTCATATAAAAGATTTTCCTTTGGTTTTCTTTGTTTGCAATAGAGCTGGGAGTGGGGACCTAGACTTACAGGGCAGGTCTAAGATTTGGAGAGTGTATGCTAGGAGGAACCGAGGTGTGAAATGAGGTAGCTGCGGCAATAGGTATAACTGAATTGCCAAATGTGAGAGACAGATTTTGGGGTATATAAGGAATGTTTAGGAGAGAGAGTGACATCTAGAGGTTTGGGAGAATTCTGTTAGGGGCAAAGGGCATTAGCCTCTCTGTAGGAGGCTCAGATCTCTGGCATTAGGATCGGTTTTCTTTTGTATTTACATTTTAGTATTGAATAATACAAAAGGCCCCTTATTTGTGCATTTACTATTCCTTTTGTTTTTCTGGTCAGGAATAATGCAAGTGCAAATCAAGGGTTGTTTGTATTATTCAATAACAAAACGTAAATACAAAAGGAAACCAGTCCTACTACCTCGGAGCTGAGCTCCTACGAGATGCTAATGCCATCTTCTCATAGTAGAATTCTCCCAAAATTCTAGATGCCATTCTCTTGCCTAAACATTCCCTATATATCCCCAATATTGTATCATGCATTTGGTAATTCAGTTACAGCCACTGCCTCTTCCTCTCCTATTTTTACACTGCGGTTCCTCCTAGCATACACTCTCCAAATCTAAGGCCTGCCCAGTAAGTCTAGGCTCGCATTTCCAGCTTATCAGTTTGTCTTGGCAACTAGTGCCATTCTTTAAACCTTAAGCAATTTATATGACTGTTACTCTGAACTCTGCCTAAGTTTCTGTTTTTCACCTTGGTTGTATCTGTTACACTTGTAGTACATCATCCATTGTTTCCTTTTTGCTTGTTAAGAGTTGGTGAAAAAAGAAAATGTAAAGTGAAACTGAAAAATAGATTTGAATATCATGCTGTAACTGAATGTCTCCCGATCTCATTTTTGAGAACAGTACTGTTTGAATAGTCTAAGGTAGCATAGGTCCTGCAATTCACTTTGCTCGGGTATCTTGAATACCTCTTTTATTTGTTTTTCATTTTTCCTTTTAAATCGTTACACTTACACACACTCTCTTCTTAAGGTGGCATTTGGTGATGTATGCTTTCTTATCACATTACTTACTCACTCCAACAGTCCACAATTTCTTGATATTTGGAGGTTAACAGTGTTGTGTTTGCAGCAGTCAAGAATGAATACAGGAATGGCTTCATTAACTCAAATCCATTATAAAGTACATACTTCCACTTTCAGAAGGGTGCATCATAGAAACCAAGGATTACTGAAATCTGGAAAACTATTCCAACACCCAGGATCTGCCTTTCCTAGTATTCACTTTAACCTATCCTGCATACGCAGCACGAAGTTAACCCCATGGGAGTCATCATCTGTCACATATGCTCCTACTGATAATCAAAGTGATAAATTTTTGCCGGAGAGTGCCAATATATTTGAAACTCTTGAATCTAGTAAAACAGCTGCCTCATCAACAGCAAATGCTGAAGCATTTGTAGAGACAAGATCTCAGCCAGGCCCGGAGCTTCAGTTTTTCAAGTGGCCGTTGTGGTTTCTGGGCCCTTCTATTCTCCTTGCAACTGGTATGGTCCCAACATTGTGGTTACCAATATCATCGATCTTTCTCGGCCCCAATATAGCCAGCCTGCTTTCTTTAATTGGACTTGATTGCTTATTTAACCTTGGTGCAACCCTTTTTCTACTCATGGCTGATACTTGTTCAAGGCCCAAGTATCCAACAGAAGAATGCAAAAGCGAGGCTCCCTTCAGTTACCAGTTCTGGAACGTTGTTGCAACTCTCACTGGATTTATTATCCCGTTGTTGTTGATGTTTGGATCTCAGAAGGGCTTTCTCCAACCTCAACTACCTTTCATCCCGTTTGCAGTTCTACTAGGTCCCTATCTTCTTCTTTTGTCAGTACAGTTTCTGACGGAGATGTTGACTTGGCATTGGCAATCACCAGTCTGGCTTGTTACCCCTGTAATTTACGAGTCTTACCGTGTCTTGCAACTAATGAGGGGATTAAAGCTTGGGGTTGAGCTCAATGCACCGGCATGGATGATGCATACAATTAGGGGCCTGGTTTGCTGGTGGGTGCTAATTCTCGGTCTGCAGTTGATGAGGGTTGCTTGGTTTGCTGGCTTAACTGCGCAAGCTCGTAAGCAGCGATTGTCTTCTGCTACTTCTAGTGCTAATGATGATTAGTGATTAATACCCTTGTAAAATTATTTAGAAAGATACAAATTATAAATTAAGTAGACGTGTTTAAGTTAGTTACGGGTGTTTTCCATCCCACCCATATACCATAATGATATGGTACACATAAAAAACATATATACACAAGTAAATAGATATATACTTGATCACTGTACTGTATGCCGTATGATTGGTTGTTTTTGTTTGTGTTATCTTCAATTTGTGAACAAATGGTTTGTGTTTTTTACCCCAATTTATGAAGATGGAAGAATTATACAGTTGTTGGTTCAAGGAAAGCTTTATGTTTTTATAATTTTTTGAAGTATAGGTGATAGATAACTTGTATCAATTACATGTTATCTTTTTATTTTGCAGCTAGAATGTAATGATGATAGCTTCTATATTGAGTCTAGACACGTATTCCTTTTTTTCATAAATGACGGATCAGTCTTGTCTGTTTTTGTTTTTGGTGTATCCTTGTCGGACTGCTCTGTTACTCATTAATCTGCTTCCTTAATCAGCATCTTCATAAATAACGGAACATAGAGCAAATTTTTTTTTGTTATTCCTTTATAGATAGGAGCGACAAGAAACTATGAACTGTGAATTCATGGCTTCTTGTTTTTGTGAACTGTAGCATGAGATTGAACATATGGGTCTTACACACTACAGAACTCATTTTTTTCTTGAGTTCAAAGGATTTGAGTTCTACTTTGGTATTATACTGAATTATGGGACGACACTTCCAAATATACTAGGGAGGACCAAATTTTAGAAAACAGAAAACTGTTCTCGAAAATTGTAGTATAACGGGGTTTAAGTCTTTGCTTTATTTTTGTTGTTTCCGGCCAAACACTATGATGTTCATACCTGCTTTTGTAAGTCATGTGATATTGACATTGGGGCTTAGTGAAAAGTCCAGAGTGAAATTATATTTATGTTAGTCTTGCACATAATTGAGAAATTATTTTCCTTCACTGGCTAGGTAAAATGAAAACATTTTTAATAGGGGTGTCAAAATAGGTTCAAAGTCTCTATTAATCAATGGATAGAGGTGGATTATCTCAGTAACTTGCTGATAACAACTCTGTCATTTTCTCATCATTTTTCATTATAATTGGTTATTACTTTTAATTATATACATTAACACATTAGTTTCTTTAATTTTAATTATATAGATGAACACTTTAGTTTCTTTAAGCCTAAAATGTTTTTTAATAGTGTTTAAATTATTTGAATATTTAATTTATTTGTTTGCCTAGTTAGACATTTTGAAATTCATTTATTATTTTTATAATATCATTTCTTAATTATGATTTATGTTTTACGAAATAGTGGAACATAATGATTGAATTACTCATGAATAAACATATGAAATAATGAGAATAATACATGTTTAAGTGACTTAATTCACCTAATCCATCAATCATAGTAGGTTGAATCGGATCACCAATTTTTTAACTCAATTGAGTTGAATTGATTAATTTTAACTCACTCAATCGGTATAATTTAGGTTCATTCAATATGATAGCCCTAATTTTTAATTAGCAATGGACTCCCCACAAGTATAATATTGTAGATAACTTAGTGTGGAAGATTTCTCAAAATGTATCTATAAATGAAATCTAAGATGAGTGAAAAAAAAAAACTTCAATTTTCAATATCCTACCTCCATCTTTTATACAAGGGAAAAAAGAGATTTTTTTTTTTATTTCCTAATCATAAGACACTTAGGGCTAGCTTTTGACTTTTCCACCAAGATGAGGTCATTTAATTCAAAATTTTAAAAAATGGCTAGCTTTAATTTCTTTTATTTTTAAAACATGACTTCGTAAATAGAAATTGAAGTTTCAAACACAACTCTTATCATTTAAAAAATTTGACAGAAATCGTATTTGTATTCACCAGTTTAGTATTAATATTTCATATAAAAGTACAGAAGTCATTAAGTTAATCACAACTTTACTCTGTTAGGGAAAGAAGCGATCTTGATTATGATTTCATTTTAGTTCAATTGGTTGAACATGGAGTCTTTAACCATCATTGTTCAAATAATCAAACTCATCCTGTTATTTATAGTCAACGTTTTACAACAATTTTGGCATTGAAATGTGCACAAAACTTTTACAATCATTTCATCAATCATATTTTTTCATATAATTCATATTATATGAAGAAAAAAAAATATTAACTAGATCTTTATGATACTATTTAAGAAATTAAAATTTATTAAAAACATATATATATTGAGTGTCATAATTTTGAGTGAAAATTATATTTATTAATTTCTCAAACCAGTAGCAAATCCATTTGTTAATAACGCTCAACAAAACTCGAAAAAAAAATCAAAAACCTTAGTTTTAACGAGAACAAAGACCATGATATTGCTATACAAACCATTCCAACTACTAGGATTTCCTGTATCATAAAAAAAATATATTTTATTTTGACGAAAGAAAAAAAAATGTGATTGTTCTTTAGGTATGACTGAGTCTTTAAAACCATTATTCATTTGAAGGCATCTATGGTACACCACATGTTCAGAACACCACTAATGACAGTTGTTGAATACAACAATTGTTTAATGAGAAAGCTATGATTTTTGTTAAACAAGTCATTTAACAGAGTTAGGTATGTTATTTTATTATAGATCTCAAGCCATCTTCCAATCACTGACCATGAAGCAATTGTTTGCTCAAGGTTCAGTATTTTCTTGAAATTTTCACTTTGGAGTAACTTGATGGTGAAATTGCTGAATAAGTTTCATGATTCTCTTATGCTAAATACTTGATTTTGATAATCTTTCCCTTATTTAGATAGGAGAATTTGAGTTTTGTTCATGAGGGTATCAATGTTTTCCCAAAACACAAAATATCCTATGAGATGTGAATTTCCCAAAACACTATAAGATGTGTATTTACCATTATCTGATTAAATCTAATGCAACATTTTTCATGGAAATTTCTATTGACACCAACTATGTATGTTGGAAGTAAGTTTTATAATCTAAAACATAAAGCAAAAAGTAAATGTTTCTTAGGCTTTAAGACATTTGATTCAGTCTTTGAATTATTTCAAAATGTTGGATATGCTGTGACAAGTTTATGAAAAAAAAAAAAAACATGGATTGAAAAATCATAAATTAGTGTAAATTGACAAAGGTTGTTTTAGTAAAATTGGATGCATAAAGTGAGGGTGGGAAGTCAAATCAATCTCTTTAGTAGTCAAATATTGGTTAAACTAATGCATATTGCTTCATTTTGACCCATCCACAACTTCTCCATCGACGAGTACATGTTTGCTTGTTCATTGTACCTTACTTTTTTGTCTTGAAAAATTATTAAATTTTGGTGTTGTTTTCTTTTTTAAATATATTCTTTATTTTTCATCCAATTAAAAATCAATTATTTAATATTTTTCTAGTAAGTGTTTATAAAATATATCTTAAATGATATTTTTGAGATAATTATGTTAGTTGTATGATAAGTATTTAGCAGTTTTGTTAATAAATACTTTTATGTAAAAAAAATTATTAACATATAAAATTAATCAATATATAGTTTTTTTTTTTTTTTGTGAAAGAAAGTAAAAGAAGGAGGAGGTTAATAAAAATAAAAAATATTGGAAAAGAAGTATTGGAAATCCACAACCCACTAACAAAGAACAAGAAGTGAAAAAAAAAAGAAAAAAAAATTGCTAAAGAAGATTATCAAATTCTAAAAACAAAATCTTCTCCTTTTAATTTTGAGAGAAGGAGATGAAAAGAGAATATGTTAATAAATAACATAATTGATTAAATCATGCATTATTTCATATAATTTTTTATATTTACCAATTTTTTAATACTCTCATGTATAATGATAATAACAACAATGAAAAAAAATATAATAATAATTTAAAATGAAAATAACATAAAAATACAATCAATAACTGCAATGATATTTATTTATTTTAAATTAATTATTATTTAAAAATAATTTTATTTTATTAAGTATTTTTTCACTTTTCTTTCTCTTCAACAAAACCACTTTGTTTTATATAAATTGATATACTTACACCAAAGTGTGAGTATGTGAGAAATAATATATAGTATTATAAAAATAAATTCAAGTTGTAAAACAACTTATGTAAGAAAATCAAGTCAAATTTCAGTGATAAATCCCTGCCGAATGTATTTTTATTACTTCTTGGACCCGTGCAATGCACGGTTATTTTGGAGTATATTTTGACAAAGTTCTTTTATGTTTAATTGTAAATGTATTCTTTAAATTGAAATGGAACAATAATAAATTAGATCATATTTACAATATATAAAAAAAATAAAATGCAATAATAATGAAAATATTAAAGTAACACATAATATTTTTTTCTTGTGTTTTATTTTAAGTTAGAAAAATAAAATAATTGTGAATGAAAAAAATAATAGAAAATGATCAAAATTGTTCCAATAAAAAAAACAATTTTCAATATAAAAAGTAAAACTTTGGTCAATGTTTCAAATAAATAACAGTGATATAAAAAAAAATGAAGTGCAATAACCATGAATATACTGTTTTTTAAATCATGTTCGAATTACAAAAACAAATGTTATAAACATTACAAAACATTTTGTGTTAATAGATTTAAAGTTGAGCACCTTACTCAAAGTAGATGAAGTTTAAGGCATAAATATGTTCGTTTTTTAAATGTTACTGCTTTTAGTGACTGTTTGAGGCAAAGAACATCTATTATCATCCAAGACGACATCCTAAAGAATATAACAACACAATAGTTTGTGTTAACATCAATAAGTTACATATTTTGTATCAAATATATATAATTAAAGTTTAGATTGTGATATCTTATCTCAGTTTGAAAGTTTTGAATTGTAAGAAACTGTTTTGGCTGAAATACAAGAGGGGGAGGGGGGGTGAATTGGATTTCAAAATCTTTTTCAAAACTATTTTATCTTTTCAAAAAATGCAAGTCAGTTTGATAAACTGGATCTTTATTGACTTTACTGATCAGTGCAGTAGAATGAATCAGTAAACAGAACTCAATCAAGTCATAGCATAATGCAGCAAACCAAACAGATTTATCAGAATTCAAATGCTTTAGACAGACTTGATTCAAATGCAACTGCGGAAGCGATCTAATTGACTACACTGAAACAAACAGAAGTTAACTGCACAAAATGAGTTGGTCAGATTCAATTCAGTTAACAGTTTATGAATTATTAAGAACTAATCAAAAATACAATTCTCTTTATGAAAGAAACAATTATTAAAAGATGATTTAGTCTTAAACCAATAGAGTCCAGTTATTGATTCTGAAAATAGTTTATACAGTGAACCAACAATTAAATCAGTGATCAAGAAAGAGAAAGAAGATTCAAAAACACAAAGATTTTTATACTGGTTCACCCAACAAAAAGGGCTACGTCCAGTCCCTCACACACAGTAAGGATTTTACTAAAAATGATCAACCTGATCAAGTTTACAACACTTGCCCACAGAAAGAATACACTGCACACCACAGCAACCACTGCTGAACCTATAACAGACCAAGAAACCACACAGAGCCCATTGTGTGTTTCAAGAACACCCTTGTTGAAACCTACAGCAAGTCACAGTTATACATAATCCACTGTATAACCCAGAAACGTCTCACTGCTCCCCACAGTAGACCACTGCTGAACCTACAGCAGAACAAGAAACCACACAGAAACCCACTGTGTGTTCCAAGAACTCCCTTGCTGAAACCTACAGCAAGTCACAGTTATACAGAATCCACTGTATAACCAAGAAACGCCTCACACTGCTCCCTACAGTAGGTAAACCACTAGTAGAGACTCACTGTACCACGAATTACACTCCAGTAATTCAAGAACTCAGTAGCAGTTTAATACAATTGAAAGATTTACACAGAAATCAACTAACAAACACAACTCTATACAACAGATAAAAAATGTAAGAAGAAACAGGTGTAGAGTGCTTAGGCTAAGGTCAGATCAATGGTGTAGAAATGTGCAGTCAGTTTCCAAAGCTCTAGCGGAATGCAGAAATTCAGTTCTTGATGAATTCTTTGAAAACTTCAAATGATCTTGATCTCAAAGAGTGTGGTAGCTTTTTCTCTCAAATCAAATCAGTGTAGTATGTTTTAAAAAAATTTTGTGTTGTTTTCTTTTGAAAACGCACCAGCTATATATAAACAGCTGTAGTGACAACTGTCAAACTTTAGTCGATTGATTTGACACTCAGTCGACTAAATTTTAAAAGACAGTTAAAACGGTTTTTCAAGATCTGAAATCTGTTTTTAATGATTTTTAAAACCTTGCTAAAGCCAATTTTCACAGTGGAGCTTATCAATGATCAACACATTCATCATCACATATTTTAACCTCAATCAAGACACACCAACACCACCTAAAGCCTAGACCCAAAAACTCCAATCTTCATGCAAAATCCATGCATCTTCACTTGAAGGCACTTGGCCTTGACTTGGTCAACTTGGTTGGTTTCTTCAAATTAACTCAGCAGCTTTAGTTGTAATTGGTTTGGCTTCATCAAATCAGTACAGCAACTCCTGGTGCTAACATGAATGATAGTTACTAATATGATTAAATATTATTTTTAATTGTAATTGATTGATCAATGTTTCAAATAAATAACATTATACATATATGCATTTTTCTCAAATCGTGTTGGCATTCTAAATCGTAAAAAATGCAGTAATAATTGACGAAAAATCCAAAAAATTTCATGCTTTTTTTCGTTTTTTTCTGCTTCAAGATGATAACATGATGGAGGCAAGTCACCTAAGGACAAAAAATGTCATCTGATATGACCAATACAGATATAGATATACCAAAGAATTTTGACCCATCATCTGTATCACCATAACATCTTGTCGCAACCGGGATCACGACGGGGCGATCAAAAATTTATTTTTAAAAAATATTTATTTAAATTGAGATTGGAGTCGCCACCATAGCTTATTAAGGAAAACCATAGAAAAACCAAAAATAATAAAATAGTCTGCAAACCAAAGTAAGGGTTCGGAAGTGGGTTACGTGTAGGGAAGGTATTAGCATCCCACAACGCCCGTCCTAAGACGGTACCATTAATCAAATGAATAAAAATAGGTGTGATTTTAAAAATATCATTTTTTCCCCAAATAATAACAATAAAAATGAGACTAAAGACAAAAAAAGCAAAAATAAAAAAAAACAAACAAGAAAACATGCTTATAAAAATTATAACAATAAATAATAATTAGGCAGATAAAAATATCAAACAAAAATAAAACAAACAAACATATATATTTTTATTTATTTGGACCCGACAAGGTTTA
>Ga0099824_1005859_pt1 | contig 17157 bp, 8 predicted proteins | sample SiratrowhiteBW_FD_76837 | JGI IMG/M metagenome (GOLD analysis project Ga0099824, IMG submission 76837) | Root nodule microbial communities of legume samples collected from California, USA - Siratro white BW | ecosystem: Host-associated > Plants > Roots > Nodule | place: USA: California... | reverse complement strand
TATAATATAATAATAAATATTTTATAAAATTATTAATAATAATATAAATATAATTATAATTTAGTAAAAATAAATTTAAATATTTAAATTATTTGAAAAAAATAATTTTTATATTTAATATCACAATAATTTTAAAATTTTAATTTTCTTTTTTAAAAAATTAATTTTTTAATTAATAAATATATTTTATAATAAATTAAATTTATATTAATGATAATAATAATTTAATAATTTTGTATATATTTTTAAAATAATTATTAATTACATTATATTTATTTTTAATTATAAAAAGAAATTTATAATTTTATATATTAAAATATTATTATATTATTCCACCATTTACAAATTGTTTATTTAAATCTTATATTTTTTTCTTAATCAAATAATTAAGTTACAGCCAGTCTTTTGTTATTCACAGCTCTGAATTACTAACACACCCTCCTAGCCCTTGGACACGCACTCCTGGCCCGATCTCTACTCTCTTTTCACATAGGCCGAAAATAAAGCTGTTGCAGGCCGAAATAAAGCTGTTGTGTGATGTGTCCTCTCAGCTACACTATCCCTCACTGTGAGAGCTCACTCAAAAAGGAAAAAAAAAAAAAATACCCTTCACTCGCCCCTCTGATCCCAATCAATTCTTCTCCTCACATAAAAAATTTCACTCCCATTCTAGTCGAGTTCACTCTCATCAGATTTCTACTCTTCATTCACACACATAGCTGTCTAACACACTACAATTTCTTCTTTTGCAGAACCATTCACTTGTTCATCTCTTCCTCCCCTCTCACTTGGCTCTCAAAAGCAATTTGCCCTCCTCTCATTCTCCGTAAGGGTTCGCGGTCCAGGAACAATTGGTCATTCATTTTGAAGCGCTTACAGAAAACTTTAAGAACAGGCCAACGAGGAACAGCTATACGCAAGTGAAGAACAAAAGTCTCGAAAAGGTTATTTGTTCTTCTCGCTTCATTTTCGATTAATCGTATTCATTATACAACTTTGCTTCTCATACACACTATGCATTTACTTGCCCGTAATCAAACCAAAACCAAACAGAAAAAGAAAAGAATGGAAAAATAGAAAAAAAAAACAAAAAGAGAAAGAGAAGCCAGTCACTTTCGTTGCCGTCACCACTCCTCCGTCGTCACGAGCACCACTGTAGCAGAATCCCAACTGAGTCCTCCGTCTTCACCGTCATTCTTGCCGCAGCTAGCATGGAATATAGTACTTCGTGAGCGGCACCTCTCTTCTTGCTTTCCTAACCCTAAATCCATTTAGGTAGAATGCATTGAATGAAAATGAATCTGAGCGAGTCGGACTTAGTCCAAATTTTCAATTTGACACAGATTGAATTAAACAGATATGACAGTTACTTCCTTCACTGTACACTGTGACCTTAGCTTCTAATTTTTTAAAATATCGAAATTATTAACATCTATAAATGTTGATTTTTTGCTTTTTTATTTATTATCAAAATTGTAATATAAATAAAGGAAGGACTAGGTTGCTCATTTACAGATAGATAAAAAGAAGAAAAAGAATTCAGAGAAAAAAGAAAGAACTCGAAAAAAGGAATGGAGAGAGATAGTAGATAGATATTCACAATATTGATCGTATCCCTTTGACTCTTTTTTTTCTTTTTATTTTAAGTTAATTCTCATTTGCGTATGAGTGTCCACCTTTATGTTATCAGATTAACACTTACAATTTCATGTTTTGTTTTAATTTAGAGATTCATTGTAAATTTAGTACACCTAAACTCTGACAAATAGTAATTTTTTCTTTATGTTGAGATTCCTTAACTTCAACGGAAAACTTATATGTAAGAATGGTCTGATAGTGGATTGATAATGGGTGGCCCAATAGGTCTAAAAACCTTGCTAAGATAGATATACCATATCAGAAGTCAACTTGAAGCCCAACTCAATCTTACAAAATTGACTGGTAAAGTGAGGTTTGCACTCACTTTATAAACTATTGAAATATTTCATCTCTAGTCAATATAGCTTATTTTCAACCTTTTATTTAATATCTGTCTAATAATTATTTATTTACCGACCTAATTATAATAAAATATTTCAATTAATTAGATAAAAAATATTTTAATTTGATGATAATTTTTAATTTCATTATAAATTTATTTTAATTATACAAATTATCTTAACATGTGTTAACTATATTATATAACATACATATCAAAAATAATTTTTGTGTGTGTGTTAACTTATTCAGTCATGCATAAATCGACAAATTCATTTAAAGTATTACATTATTTTTTTTAAATACTCATAATTTTGCGTCGATCATAAGTTTTTATTGTCATGTCTTTGAGTAATAATCTTCCATCTGATATTTCTCTATTACGACAATAACACAAACATGTTACTAAGTCAATTTGGGAGGGTAAAGAAACGATACTTAGGCCACAACGTCACATAAGTTGAATATTAAAATATTTGGATATGGGTGACACGCGAGCACAAACTTTGATTTATATTGTTGGATTTGACAACCTCTTAAAGCTATTAGACTTTGATATCAACTATCACTTAATAATAACACTAGTTGAAAGATGAAGAACATAATACATACATTTTATTTTCCTTTTGGAGAATGCATGATAACTCTCGAGGATGTTGCATTGCAACTTGATCTCTCGATTGATGGAGAACTAGGAATGGGTGTCACATTTGGTGACTTAGTTTCAATTTGTGAAGAACTACTAGGGTTCTTACCACCTGTCGAAGTAATTAAAGAAAATACAATCAAATTATCTTTGTTAAATAACGCATTTCGAAAACTACTTGATAATGAAACTGAGGTGGAATGAGTCAACATGCTCGCTGACATATTTTGACACTTATTGAAAGACTATTGATGTCAGATACATTAGCTAGTCGAGTTCATCTAGTGTATCTTCCGTTATTGACAGACCTCAATAACCTCTCCAACTACAGTTAGGGTGCAGCTGTATTGACATGTTTATATTATGCTCTAGACCATGGGGTCGACTTTAACTAACAAAATATTGGAGATTGCATGTTATTCTTGCAATCATGGAAATGGTATCGAATTACCTCTATTTCCCCCCCTTACTGACATGTTTAATGATTAAAACATTGAAGCAAAACATAACTTTCCATTGACTACGAGGTTAGTTGTTATGCTGTTCACAATGTATTATAAATTTCGTTTATATTTATTTCTTAAAAATTAATTATTCTTTACCATAGGTGATCTTGTCCAGCTCAAAGGATAAGTATACCTACATATGTGCTTCCTCTTTTACGAATCACATTTGATCATGTGCAACGAAAGGAGGTCATTATTATTTTGTACTATAACATAATTTTACATATATGTTTCTTGTCAAGCTAATGCTAACATTATATTTTCTCAATTTTTGTGGACTCCTTATAGAGCATATAACATTAGTTGTTTGATCACCATTGGCGTCCTTAATGTTAATCGTGTTGTTGTTTCTCTCATTTGCTCACAGTTGAGTTTTATCAAGCAGATAGGTCATGAGGCAGTTTCGATTACACCAACCTATTCCATTGACCTGTTAAACTTAGATGATGTTCATAAAGATGGCATGCGAGGAAGAACAAATAGATGTTGGCCCCACTATCATCAAAAGTGGATCGTCATGTGGAATGATCACCACTATTAGGGGTAGCAGTTTAGCAGAAATAGTCATTTACGTAAAACTGCATCAAATATCCAATGGTACATCTTACGTACTATCCGATATATAACTCCTCAACATGCATCCATGTCTGATGAAAATGTAAGTTCATTGCGTATTAGGTAGCATATTGAAATTGTTAATCACGATTAACTAATCATATAATTTATCATAGTATGACATGTTTCCCTAGCCTCAACAAAGTCAACCCCAATCGCACTATCAACATATTTGATCATCTTTTAGTGCAAAACAATTCCAACATCCAAATGTCGTTGATTTTATTTTTGAACCACCTCCAATGTGAGGATACATGGGTAACATAAACACCATGACTAGTCCATCTTCATATGAACACAAAATTGCTTCCATCTATAACATGTTCCCATCACAACCAAATTGGTTTCACACCCACCGCATAATATATTTAGGACTTCTTCCACTCCCACTCTCTGCATACAATCTAATATTATCTATAAATTGTTATTGACCAACAATGTCTTTCCAATCATTAGATAATGCAAGTAGGGATGATAATGAGGAGAAGCATGATAATAATTAAGCTGGACCGCAACCTCCCTTGCCATCTAACCCATCAATTAAACATAAAGCACATTGAAGACCATGATGACAACGTCGAAGGCCGCAATATTACAATGAATATCATAAATGGATTTTTTTTTCTTTCATGTCATTTTATGCTCACTCCTATTCTTACTCACAACGTGTATTAAATTTTAATATTTTCTTTGAATCATGTTATTTGAATCCTAATATTGGAAAATCACGTCATGCCTAACCCTAACAAATTAAATATATTAATTCCATCACGTAAACATGCATGCAACCAAATATGATTTCATCACAATTTTTTTTTTGAATAAAAAATGTGATAAGTCATGCTTATAACCACAATTTTACAAAAAAAAAAGAAAAAAAAAACAAAAAAAATCTAACTCGTGCTACCAAGCATGATTTTATAACCATGACAAAAAGTCACTCGTCTCATCTTTGCGAGCACGATGTCAATTGCGACAAAAAAAAAATTACTATAAATTAAAGTAGTGTTTCCTAGCACGAGTTCTTCATTGTGAACCGTTCCCCATGCATGACTTATTCTTGCTCGTAATTTTTTTTTTTAAATTTACTCATTTCGGTGTTTTTCGTTTAAATCTTCATTTCAAGTCTTCATAATCCTCGTATACCAACAATGGCCCAAAAATACCGAAATGGATAAATTTTTAAAAAATTACGAGCATGGGTAAGTCGTGCATGGGGGGACGATTCATAGTGAAGAGTTGTGCTAGGAAGCATAACTTTAGCTTCTGGTAATTTGTCCTAGTTGAAGTCATGCCCACGAAGACGAAATGAGTGAATGTTTTGTGTGGTTATAAGTCGTGTTAGGAAACATGACTTCAATTTCTTGTAATTTTTTTTATCCCGATTGAAGTTGTGCACGCGAAAATGAGATGAGTGATTTTTTTTCATGGTTATAAAATTGTGCTTGGTAACACGAGTTAGATTTTTTTTTTTTGTAAAATCCTGTTTGTAAGCACGACTTGTCACGTTTTCTATTCACAAAATAGAATTTGTGATGAAATTGTTTTTGGTTGCCTGTATGTTTGTGCAGATGATGGAATTAAGATATTTAATTTGTTGAGGTTAGACATGAAATAATTTTCTAACATTAGAGTTCAAAAAACATGGTTCAAAGAAAATGTTAGAGTTTAATACAAATTATGAGTAAAAGTACAAGACGGGCGTAAAATGACATGAAAAAAAAAATCTATTTATGAGATTCAGTGCCACATTGTGGCCTTCACCGTTGTCTTCATAGTCTTCGATGTGCTCTATGTTCAGTGGAAGCAACTTCATGTTGATATGAAGATGAATAGTCATGGTGTTTATGTTATCCATGTATCCCAACATTAGAGGAGGTTGAAAATTAAAATCGGCAACATTTGGAGGTTGAAATTGTTGTGCCCTAGAAGATGACCCAATATGTTGATAGTGCGGTTGGGGTTGACTATGTTGAGGCTGGAGGAACGTGTCAACTGTGACAAACAATATGATTAGTTAATTGCGATTAATAATTGCAATTTGCTACTTAATACGAAATGAACTTACATCTTCATCAGACATTGATGCTTGTCGAGAGGTTATATACTGGATAGTACATGAGATGTACCATTGCATATATGATGAATTGTCACACAAATGACCGTTTTCGCCAAATTGCTGCCCTTGAATTTGGCAGGTTTGTTGATCATTCCACATTGTGATACACTTTTGATTATAATAGAGTTAATATCTATCCGTTCGTTCTCGCATGTCATCTTTATGAACATCATTTAAGTTTAACGGGTCGACAAGAATAGGTTGGTGTAACCCAAACTGCCTCATGATCCTATTTGCTTGATGAAACTCAACTGTAGAAAAGCAAATGAGAGGAACAACAACACGACTAGCATTAGAGATGTCAATGGTGATCAAACGATTGATGTTATGTACTCTACAAGGAGTCCACAAGAACTGAAAAAATATGTTGTTAGCATGAGTGTGACAAGAAACATATGTACAATTATGTTATAGTAGAAATTAAGAATGACTTCCTTTGGTTGCATATGATAAAATGTGCTTCATAAAAGATGAAATGCATATGTAGGTATGTTTGTCCTTTGAGTTGGACGACATAACCTATGATGAAGAATAATTAATTTTTTAAAAAATAAATATAAATAAAATTTATAATACATTATGAAGGACATAAAAACTAACCTCATAGCCAATGGAAAACCATGCCTATTATTGCTAGAGTAACATTCAACCTCCAATATTTGTTGGTTGAAGTTGACCCTATGATTTAGAGCACGATATAAACATGCCAATACAACCGCACCCTAATTGTAATTGGAGACATTATTGAGGTCTGTCAATAATGGAAGATACATAAGATGAACTCAACTAGGTAATCTATCTGACATCAATAGACTTCTGATAAGTGTCAAAATATGTCTGCGAGCATGTTGACTTATCACAACCTCAGTTGCATTATTAGATAGTTCTCGAAATGCATTATTTAGCCAAGATAATTTGATTGTATTTCCTTTAATGATTTCGGCAGGTGGTAAGAACCTCAGTAATTATTCACAAAGTGAGACTAAGTCATCAGATATGACACCCGTTATTGGTTCTCCATCAATCGGAAGACCAAATTCCAATGCAACATCCTCGAGAGTTGTCGTTCATACTCCAAGAAAAAAAATGAAATGTATGTGTTTCTGTTCTCCATCTTTCAACTAGTGTTATTAAGTGATGGTTGATATCAAAATCTGATATCTTTAGGAGGTGGCTAAATCCAGCAGTATAGATCAAAATTTGTACTCATAGGTCAACCATGTCTAAATATTTTAATAACCAAATTATGTGACATCCTGGCCGAAACATTGACTTAGTAACATGTATGTGTTATAGTGTTATAGTCGTAATAAAGATATATCAGATGAAATGTTATTATTCAAAGTCACGACAATAAGAACCTACGATAAATGCAAAATTGAGTATTTAAAAAAGTCATGTAAGTAATATTTTAAATGAATTTTGTCAATTTATGGATGACCGATTTCAAAAATATGTTTAAAGCGTAAATAAGTTAACATCCATGCAAATTATTATTTTTATATAAGTTATCTTGAATAGCTGACACATGTTAAAATAATTTGTATAATTAATTAAAACAAATTTATAATAAAATTAAAAAAATTATAATCAAATTAAACTAATTTTTTTATCCAATTAATTGAAATGCCTTATTGTAATTAGGTTTGCATATAATTATTAGAGACATTAAATAAAAGGTTGAAAATAAGTTATATTATTTATAATTGATTTGTAAAATTGTGGAAATTTTATAACGGGCTCACTTTAGAATAAAAAAATAAATTATTTGTTTTCATTAGACAGATGTTTAAAAACAAATTACTAGTTGTCAGAATAATTTCTGCTATTGTCAAAACAACATTCAAAAATATAAATTCCTGGTTTGTTATAAGAGGGATAAGAGACAAATTGTATGTTGCAAGTAAGACATCAATACCCTGAGGATATTACAAACTTTGGAAAAATCATCAGCCTTATGTCTTGTCCAACATTCTAATCGACAAGATTCTGAGTTTGATGTTCAAGAGATACCGACTCTCCAACTTCGTCCAATGGCATACCCAGTCAAATTAAATGATTGGTGGTGTGATTGTGGGGCATTTCAAGCCCTTTGATTGCCTTGTCCTCATGTTATTGTGGTGTTTTTCATGTGTCACTTGCAACTTCTAACATATGTTCATCCAGTTTATAGTCTACACAACATATTTAAGGCTTATGAACTTCAATTTCATCGGTCCGAAATAAAGATTATTGGTCAGCATATACAGGCCCCAACTTTATCCCCAACCTTCACATGAATTGTAAAAAGTTTGAAAGACCAACTACAACTCGTATCTATAATGAAATAGATGAAGTAGGTCAAAATATTTGGAAAAAAAATATTCTAATCATCGTAACAAGAGTCACAATCTTACAAATTGCCCGTATAAACAACGAAATATATTTCCTTTTATTTTAATTAATTTTATTTAAATATTAACATATATTTTAATTTCATTATTTCAATAAACTATTTCTTCTTTTATAACAAAATAAGTTATGTTTTTAACACCAAATATTATGTTCAATGAATATATTCTTCCAATTTCAAAGGTAAATAAACATTTATACGTATGATTCTCAACTACTCACTTTTTCACACAAAACTTCACTTTTCATAATACTCTTCTCTTCTTCAACGACTTTAGGTGACCTACAATTTAATTCTTCACTTATAATAAACATAACACATCCAAAATAAATTATATCAACCAATTAATGAAATTATATTAAAAATACGTGTTCTAACTAAATTAATACTTTTTTTCATTATCTTCATCTATTTTAATTTTATAATTTAAAATAGTATTATATTAAATTTTTTACATAATTAAACTAATCTAATTGTACCATTACGAATTGAAAAACAATTAAAATATAACTTTGTATAAAACATGTCTCAAAGCACGACCATGGTTGAAAAAAAAAATTAACATGATTAGAAAAAAATTATAAAATAAATAAAATTCATCCCTTAAAATTATGGTATCTAACACAATAAAGTCGTGCTATTTAACACAATTTCTATCTAACACAATTTCAAAAGAAATAAAAATAAAAAAATCATTCTAAGTTGCACGACTTCCTATATAATAAAAATATTACACATTCAAATTAAAGTCATCTTTGACAGCACGACTCCTCACTTTCAAAGTCTCAATCCATGCACGATTTAACTCAATTCTGTAATTTTTTTTTTTTAATTTTACCCATTTCAGTATTTTTCGTCTAAATTGGAAACGTTGAGAAAGTTATTTATTGTGTTATTTTTTTATATATAAGCACTAAGAAATGAATAAATCAAGGGAACGCAAGTGTTTGAATCCTTTTACAATGCTCATATAACCTCTATAAGCATAACACCTGCATTAAAGTTATTGATTGCATTTAGTGGGGATAACAATGGATTAAGTGCACATCAAATAAAACCAACTACTGCACAAATTGGCTTCGGATACATTGCTTTAGTTCCAAATGTGTTAAAGTAGTATGACTGAGTTATAATAGGGACACAATATTGGATAATTGCTCCCATGTTACCAGGGAAACATATAATAAGTATCCCATTATAGATCTATATTATCGCAAAACCAAATGTCTGAAAAGTCCAATATACAGAGTAACTAAACCCCTGCACATCTCTGAAGCATAATCTGCATGATCTGAATTTACCAGAATCTAATCTTCTGCCATAACACTTCAGAAGTCCTTCAGAACTAGTTCACATGATCTATTGGGCAATTCAATTCCTCAACTAGTGCCTAATGGATCACAATATCATCTGGCCTTCCTCCAGATTAGATACTGTTGCTTAATATAGAGGCTAGTGTGTTAGAATCAGCTGCCCTGTTGCAGTCACATTCTAGATTGTATTAAATTCATAATATAAAACAATCTGAGAGGCTCTCCCACCTTTGCATTCTAGATTTGTTCTGGTGCAAACATCTAGTATATAGATTAGGGTACTCCAAGTGTCCAAAATATTTGTACCAAATTCTTTTTTTTTTTGATAAACAAAACAAGGAGATCCTCTATCAGTATTACACCTAATATAATCCTCTTTCTGTGGAATATAAAAGCTTCTAATTTTTTTTTTGGACAAAAGAGGACCGTAAAAGAATGTTAAAATATTGAAAAATTTTAAAGCTTCTATAAAATTTGTTATCTAACCTTTACAAAAAAAATAACAGCTAACACAACTTTTAACTTAATCATAACAAACTAAGAAAAAATTTTTGTTTGAAACAAATATTTATCAAATACTTCCATTTCACAGATTTTTTTTTCTTTAATTCAATATTATATAATAATAAAATAATAATATATATAGATGTTATATGGAGATAGAAAATGAACATTGATGTGTACCCATTCTGAAATGTATAGCCCAAAGTATAAGAATCAAAGTAGGGATGCCACATCACATACTTGACTGCAAAAAGTCATCTAGGAGAACTTCGATATCTTTGAAATGTCTAGACAAACTTTTCAATAATACCTTCCAAAAATAATATTTTTTTTCTATAATTTAAAATTATTTTATACATAAATTTTTTATATAGTTTCTTTACATTTTATTTTTTAATTTATATATGAGTTCACTAATTTATATAAACATTCATTTAGTTTTTTAAATTATTTTTTAAATTTTGTCCAAAATCCTTAATGAAAGTTACTTTTTGTGTAGGCAGATTTCTGTAAAACATGATATTAGAGCATAATCAGCTTAGCTTGTCTGGAATCTGTTTCGTACCAGTAGCTGCTTGCAGTAATTTTTGAATGAAGAATTAATGGCATAAATAAAAAGTTAAATTATGTTAAGGTCTCTTTGAAGAAGTATCTCACGAGTGTTTTTAATAAAAAAACATAAATCAGTTTATTCACAAAGTAAAATTATCTTATATATAAATTAATGGCTGAAAGTTATTTTATATCAGTTTTTAAAAAAATTATTCATGTAACTCATACTTTTTAGTTTTGAATTATGAAAATAAGTTAATTTTATTTACTTTTCTAAAAATATTACAATTTTTTTCATACCAAATAGAAATGGACCACCCTTGATCACGATTAAGAGAATATAAATAATAAAATTAAATAATAATTCTAATTGAATTATTGAAGAAATGAGCTCATAATAACTCTCTCTCTCTCTCTCTCTCTCTCTCTCTATATATATATATATATATATATATATATATATATATAACTTAATGAAACAAATTATACTTAAATATTTTTTCTAAACTTAATAAAAAAAATTAAAACTGGTATTTACGATATAGTGAATACAAAATTAGTTTATCACCTATCTAAATTATACTTTTCATATTTTAATAAACCTGACAACTACTGCACATCTAATATTTATTATGATAAGAATATCTCCTAGTTTTCTCTCTCCAGTTTCCCTTTTTCTTATGTATACTGAAAGATTTCACAAATAAAATGTAATAATCCATTGGCTATCTTGAACAGTACAGAGTAGTATCAGTTTGTTGCTATTCCCATGTTTGTTATAAATTGGTGAGTTGTAGATGGGACCACTTCCTATAATTTATTCACCCATCTGAATCAGAAGACAAATCCAAACGGGGAAGGTCATTTCTCTGTTATTATTTAAGATCTACTAAATCTTGTTTCAACATACCATATATTATTTTAATGTTGATGTCTTTTCTTACCAGCCCCTTTTAAAATACAATTTGGTATTTAATTAGTATCACGCTTGGATAAATTGATGTCACACTAAATAGGATCAAGTAAAGGAATTTGTGTGCAAAATAAGCAAATATAATACTTGTTTAGTCTCAGTAACTATCACATGCGTGAGGGTAGTTCCTTGTATAAACCAAGTTTCTGTACATTCTTGACAAAGATTCGAGATTCACACATGTACACATATATTATATAATTCTTAAGAGGACTGTGTAGACATCATTGTGATCATAATGTTTCTTATTTTTTAGAAAGGCAAATTTATTAAATCAGCAGCTACCACAAGGCATGACAAAGTTAGACTCAACTAGTTACATGAGTACAAGATTAATAATATTAAAAGCAATAGCAGTAGGTAATCTGCATAAATTCCTCTACTGCATAATCACAGTATTCCATTTAACCATATAGACCAAAGTGTTTTCAACCAAAAAGAGTCCAAAAATTTCTCAGTTATGACGCTAGAAGTGGTTAAAACAGTTTGAAGGAAACACTTGCCCGTGTCCTAACCATGAGTAATAAATCTACCAAACACTATCTCCTTCTCTTGTAATGATATTCCTTTATTCTTCTTTCTTTATCACCACCTTCCATGCGAAGGCAATGGTTTTGGAGGGAGTCTTTGCTTTCCCAATGATAATGGAAAATGTCAGATATCTAGACAATCAACATTCCCACGTAAGAATATTAGACTCGTATGTAAATTCGTAAAAAGTCTGTAAATTCGACTCCTGAACTCACAAGAGTTTATATTAAAACTCAACAGAAAAAGATAAATATTCATGACATTTAAAATTAAATATCTATTCTATTTTCTATAGTAATTTTATTTTTAGGTGAAAGTAAAGATGATGTACCATTTTTATCAACACAATTTAAACCGCTTTCTCACATTTTAAAAGTACACTGGTTACAAAAGTACAGAAAGAAACCTAAATAAAGAAAAGATCTCCACTTAAGACTGTCCAAGCATAATCTAATTAAAAGAAATGCAACACAAATAAAAAATGAACTTGAATCAAGGCACTTTGCAGCTAATAAAATCCACTCATACACGGTCACAAAGGACCTCCGCTTCAACCACCGAAACGCGAAACTGCAATGGTGGTGACGGCTGGGAGACGACGGCAAGTGCGAGACGACGACAATTTTTATGGTTAAGGTAGATAAAAGCGAGACTATGGCCTAACTCGTTCACTCGACCTTGAACTCGCGATTTTGAACTGAGTCTATCGACTTTGCTTGAAAATTCAGATGGGTTCACCAGTCAACTTATAAGTTTGATAACCATGCTTTTATGTATTACCTTATAAACTCAAAAGTTACAATTTTAATTTTTTTTTCAAAAAAATAATATTGACAAATGTGTTACATGTATCTTGTCACCACGGTATTTTATACATTTTGATCTTTGTCAATATGAGATTTAATACACCTCTTCACATTAAAAAATGAATATTTTAAACAAGAGACTGTAAGTAGTATAACGATCTAATAATAGATAATATATAAATCTAACAAATTTTAATAGGGTAAAATTTGTTACATGTTAAAAAGTGTAATTTAAGTTTATTAGATAAATTGTATACCTATTTATATAGTTTAACTTTATTTCTGGTCGAATATCCGATGTAATTCTTCCCTTCACTTTTAAGGAGGACCTTCAAAACACTTAACATATAAGTCTGTCTCCTCTTTTGTTTAGCAAACTTGGTTCGACTAAACCAAGTTTGATTATTTTCTTCCCTGTACTCCACTTCATAATAAGTTGTCTGGGTAGTCTCTGAATCTCGTTGGCCACCTATTTAAGAATTCTATAAAAAGAAAGAAAGAATAGATGGGTTAATTATAATTCACGTGCTATTCTTTCGTTATACTATAGCACTCCAATATATATGCAAATAAGCATATTCTTCTACAATTTAATAAACTTGTGATACTCCCCAACTTCACCATAATAAAGTTGGCCAAGATTATTCTTGTGGAAGTTAATTCTGAATTTAGACAATTAATTCTCAAGATACTAATATAAAAAAATAGTTTAAAGAATATTTATGGGTCATCTGCAAATTGCTCAAGCTAAGTATGCATACTTTCATCTCTTATCCTCTTTTGAAGAGCCTTCTTATCTATAATTATTATAGAATAACGCAATCAGATTCACTCAAATTCTACCACATAAAAGAAGAAAATGATAATATAGTAATTCAAAAGGAAAAAAAACAACTAAAAAGATAAAGAAAGACAAAGAAAAATCACACAAAAATAATTAATGTGATTCAATTGAAATGTTAACTAACTTTAATTTAAGTTTATTACATAATTTTACAATGAAAACAAATATTACAATACAAAAGTTCTCTTTCATTGAACTCTTACTCATTATATAGTTGAACTTACTACTCTCAACTATACAAAATTATTAATATAAGGTATTGGTCTTGATGGTATCGAGGGTTAAGAAAAGTTAAACAAGAATATGATAACTATGAAAGAAAGAACAAATAATATGATAACATGGAAGAAAGTTTTTTTATTGAATGTCTATCCCTTTGTTTACAATAGCTCACTTAATATAAAATTCTAGGAAACTAAATATGGAAATTATTCTAAATAAATATATTTGATATTATCTGATATTATACTAATATTCTCTGACACTCTCTTGATTATCTTTGATATTCTAGTGATTTGTTTCTTTGATACTCCCTTAATTATTTCTCTAATATTCTTACATATTCTCATATATTCTCTTGATTATCTTTGATATTCTACTGATTTGATTTGTTTCCATAATAATGATATTCTAACAATTGGAACAAATTTAAGAAAGAAAACAAGGTGACCCGTTACACCACGAAATTGGCCAATAATTATCATCTTGAAATACCCAACTTTCTTTTGGCGCATTTATGCTTAGTAAAATTCGTCTATCCTCCTGTACTATTTGCCTTTCTTCAAGTTATCCAAAGGTGTACATTATAAGATGAAAATCATGCAAAGAAATTTCTTATAGGAACGAAAAGAAAGTGGAAAAGTAGCTTAGGTAAGTAAGTTAGGATAGAGAGGGAGGTTTGAATATAAAAGACTTGTCTCACTTTTATAATATGACATTCTTAGAAAAAATGGAAAATGTAATAGGAAAAACACATTTTCTGGTGTAAGATACCGAATGCCAAATATGGATTTCTAGATGATAATAAAGGGTATGGATTTCTAGATGATAATAAAGGGGAGGATGTTGGCTACCATGGATTCCATTATGGTGAAAAAAACGTAGGAAAAGTGTGTGGTATGATGAACAAAGGAGTAGAAAATATTTTTTTTTTCCATTTTGGTGTACTTTTCCATAATAATTCCTAAAATGGGCAGAAAAATATTTATTTATCAATATAGACAAATTTTGTTAGCTAGATAGGATTTTACATTAAGAAATCCTTCAATCTAGACATGATTTCAGGCTGGTCAAATACAAGTGACATGCTGACAATTTCAATTAAAATTTCAGTCCTTACTAAACTCATCTCTCTGCAACCATTTTTTATTTTTTTGACACTATATTTATTATGTTTAACAATTAAAAATAATAATAATTAACAAAACCATAATAGAACAATTAAGACAAACAAATTTATTTTAATTTAAAACAAAATAATATAATGATAATAATATTAATTTAAATAATCATAATAATTTAATGATTATTTTTGAAGAAATAATAATAATAATAGTAATAATATTTTAACAAATTTAATTAAAATAATAACAATAATAATGATTATTATAATTATAATATAATAATTTTTATAAAAAAAGAAAACAAAATTTAATAATATAATATCAACTATTTATCAATTGATGATGGTGATTTATTATAATTGGATAAATACTTCATACTATAATGTTTAGAGTGTCTAATCATGGTCTCTTCCTGATAGGTGAAACATTAATGATAAATATTATATTATTAAATATTATTTTATTTATTTATAAAAGTTATTATATTATTATTATTATAAACAATATTATTATTTTAATTAAATTTCTTAGAATATTATTACTATTATTATTATTTCTTTGAAAATAATCATTAAATCATTAAATTATTATTATTATTTAAATTAAATTTATATGAATTTAATTAAAATAATTCTTCTTCTTATTATCATTATATTATTTTGTTTTAAATTAAAGTAAATTTGTTTGTCTTAATTATTCTGTTACAGTTTTGTTAATTATTATTATTTAATTATTATTTTTAATTGTTAACAAATATAGTGTTAAATAAATGAAAAATGGTTGTAGAGAGATGAGTTTAGGAAGAAATGAGATATTTTAATTAATGTCTTTAATTAAAATTGTCATGTCACTTGTATTTTATCAGTCATGCTTAGATTGAAGGATTTCTTGATGTAAAATCCTATCTAGCTGGCAAAATTTGTCTATTTTAGTAAATAAATATTTTTCTGCCCATTTTAGATATTATTATAAAAAAGAACACCAAAATAAAAAAAAGTGACTAGATAAATTTGGAGAAAAGTCTAGGGATGGTCAATCTCTAGGATTTCAAGAGGACAAATGGGTGAGAGAACAAACACTGAAGTTAAACTATAGTAGATTGTATAAAAATTTAGAACAAAAATTAAACACTATGAGAGATATAAGACTTTGGATAGAGGGTTGTAATTTGAGATTGACATGGCGAACAGAATAGTTTGACTGACAAAAATAATTTATAAAACATTTTATGCAAAATGTCTTCAAAATACATCCAAAGAAGGAGGTAGTAGACAAAGGGATACAGAAAGGGTTCAAGTCTCAAATTATTCGATAAAATCTACTATATACATTGATACATCAAAGGCAAGAATTTAATCGCAGGATCTTCTTCAATATATTTTGAGAGTGTCAAGATAATATCTAATGTATCTTTTTAAGCTTAGAGGTTATTGATTAATAGAATACAAATAAAGGATAACTTGGTTAACAGGAACATTGTCCTGTTATTGAATGTTTTAAATTGATAGTTTTGTACTGGCCATCTCATATGCTCATCTACTTTCTCATTTGCTTTTTGGTTTTACTTTTACAAATGCTTATAAGATTTCAAAGACATGACATCAATATTATGTTGAGAAAAAAAAAAAAATTGGACATATGAAAGCCTATTGGTTTGTAGCTGTTTGATCCATTTGGATGTATAGAAATAATATTATATTTATAGTAGAAGTTCCAAATAATAAACTCATTTTGTTACATTTTTATTTTTAGAATATAACTATATGAAAAAAAAAGGAAAGAATTATTATTTTTTCTTTTAACTAGTATTTCAACCCAATGTATTTTTTAAAACATTGTAATTTTCTCATTTTATATGGCTTCTATATAAAAGAATTTAGATAACCCTTATACCTATATTTATATGACTCGTTAGATGAAAAAAAAAAAAAAAAAAAAAAAAAAAAAAATCCCCCAATTTTTCAAAAAAAAAAAAAAAAAAAAAAAAAAATTTTTAACTTTTTTTTTTTTTTTTTATTAAAAATAAATTTTATTTT
>Ga0099824_1005857_pt1 | contig 17166 bp, 7 predicted proteins | sample SiratrowhiteBW_FD_76837 | JGI IMG/M metagenome (GOLD analysis project Ga0099824, IMG submission 76837) | Root nodule microbial communities of legume samples collected from California, USA - Siratro white BW | ecosystem: Host-associated > Plants > Roots > Nodule | place: USA: California... | reverse complement strand
TTAATATATATAAAAAGAGAAAAAATATATTTTGAAAAATATAAAATAATATATATATATATATATATATATATATATATATATATATATATATATATTGGATAATAATCGTTGAAATTTTGGTAGTTAATATAACGGTTAAAAATATATTATATATAGTTATTAAAAAATATTGTTATTTGAGAGGGAAGGAATAAATATGATAAAAAATATACTTTATAAGAATCATTTCTTGTAAAGTTAAGAATTTTAAGTGACTGGAAAACTAACAAATGTTAAATTAATAGTTTCACAATTTTACCTTATAGTCCAAAGAACAAGAGTTAATTGGTCCACAAAATGTAAAGGGAGTAGGTTGAAAAAATATAAAACTATAGTAACGCAAATTATACGTCAACCCCCTTTTTTTTAATTACCATAATTAGAGATTTTAGCTCCATAATGGAACTTTAGGGTACTCTTACAAGTTTCAAATCTTTGGGCCAATTACTTAAAGTTCGTCTCTTACCCTTCTTAAATTATTTATTAACGATATTTTTAAAATATAGCAATTATATGACAAATGATATCGAGAAAAAAGGAATTCAGTATTTTTATATGAAAAGTTCCTTCATTCTATTAGATATTATTTGACTTGATTTATTTTGGACTTTTTTTAAGGAATAAATTTACCAAATATAATCCTATTAAAGTTCTACAATAAATAAGAAGAAACTAGCTTTTTTAGGCAAAACACGTAGAAAATATCTTTTGGACAGGGAACTCACGTACATCATAGAAATATTTATGTATTTTTGTTTCAAACAAAATTTAAATTGTAACTCGGTAACATACGTCGAACTTTACTGTCAACTTTTATTATGCACATTATTGATGTGGTGCTTTAATTGAATAAGATACAAAAATACTTATGATATTATATGTAATTTGTGTCCTTGTCAATTAAAAATTTTAAGAATTTAACATATGTCGAACTTTATTTAAACTTTTATTATTCACAATATTGATGTGGTGCTTTAATTGAAAATAATACAAAAAAAAAAAAAAACTTTACAATATTACATGTATTTTTTTTTTCCTTTTGGATTAATGATTCAAACAAAATTTCCTTTCCCTTCTTCATTAATCCAAACATTAGGGCTTTTATAGCATACAACAAGAGTTAAATATAAATTCATCCAATAGCAACATCATCATCATTATCATCATCATCATTATTATTATTATTATTAATAATAATAATTTAGTTCCTTATTTTTTTTTCACCAGATTGTTTTTCTACTAGTTTATTTGTGATTCATTAATTTGATATTCAATATTCAATGAAAATGTTGATACAACTCTTTATTTACATTATCACATCAACAAATCTATGCTGTGGTGACATTATACTGTACTTTTATTTTTATTTTTTTAAATGTTAGATATCAAAGTTAATGGATAAACAAAATTTGTATAATTAAAATAGTAGGAAAATCAAATTTGAGAAAAGAATATAGGGAATAAATTTTTTAAATAACAATAGAAGAAAATACAACTAAGATTTTCCATTAAGATTTATATTGTATAATAATTTGAATAAGTTGTTTTTATTAAATTTTTGAAAGAAAATCTTCTCATAAAATATTTCTAAACGGACATAGATGCTGGGTTGGCTCGAAAACATTTTTGAATAGCCGTGGTTGACTCAAATCATAAGAATCCCTTAATTACATTTATAATTTTTTAATGTGGGATTTGTCTTGGTTCAAGGAGTGAGAATATAACACGAATTTATATATATAAAAAAATAGTAAGAAAAGGGAATCAAAATCTAAGTTTTAAAGGATTGAAGTCAAAATTGTATAATTTTCCTTAATGATGTTCAACGCATGATAAAAGTGAGTTGAAGTTTGTTTGATAATCAATAATCAACATATCTATATATGAATAAAGGACAAACAAATTGATATGCCCATTTTTGGTTTAAGTAAAAATTAATTTAAGCGTTTTTTAAGAAAAAAAGTCACACATTTTCTATTCCATTAACGTTAAATATTGTAATTGCTTATTAGTCCATTATCCTCAATTTCTTATGTCAATTGAAATTAAATGAAATAACAGTGAGTCTTTATTTTGGTTAGGTTATATTTGGATATGTTTAAATTAATATAAAATTTATGTTTAATTACAAAATAATATAGAATTTAATGCTAATGATTTTTTTGTTTTGAGACACTTGTATTTTAAAATATCATTTTGAAATTATAAAATTATCTATTAAATTGTGAATTTAAATTGCATTGAAGATGATTTCGTATGTAATGAATAAGCTAATGAGACAACTCCAATTAACAATGAAAACAATGATCTTTGAAAAGAGGATAGGAAAGCTAAGATTTGTACAATGAAATTTGAAAATATCTTTTTCTAAAGTTAAAGATATCAAAGAAAAAGCTACATATAATACATGTGGGAAAAAAGTATGCAATTTTTTTTTTAAATAGACATTTCAACATTATTGGGTCATTCGAAAAAAAAAATGTAATAGATGCATAATAATTTATCGTTTGTAAAAATTAAGAAATAAGGAGCTTGATGACAATGACTAAATTGACAATATCTTAATGTGCTTTTATTATTGTTTTGGGACATATTGAATTTTACTTTATTATCTAAATTTAACAAAAATGATCAATAAGATTTTCTCAACTTTCTCAAAATGAACAAACTTTTATGTATAAAATTAAAGATTTTATTTTATGTTTTAAATAAAAATATGTTAACCAATCCACATATAATTTTTGTAATTATACACATACACCTTCTTCCACTTGAGAAATATACATTCATCCTATGATTTAAGGGATAACAAAAATGTGGAACATAAAAGTAATAGGGTCTATTAATTTTCATAAAGGGGCTGACAATCTCTAACGAATAAAAATAGAAAGAAAATATAGATAAACATTACTTGATGACAACAGAGTTTAAAATGTGTATAATTTGAAATAATATTTACACAATAATAAAAAGTATAATTTTGTAATTTTAATTCAGTGATTAACATCGTTGGTAGATATATGTTTGTGGGGTTGTTTGATGTCTCACACTTCCTCTCTACATGACAAAATCGTGGGGAAAAACTGTCCTAAAAAAGATGCTTTGTGCAAACATCATATTAACTTTAAGAAAGCGATATTTCTCAATGTCATGGGCACTGCCGGATACGACCATCCGCATAATTAGATGACAGTATATGGAAATAATAATCATACATACCACCTACCTCCTATTATTCACACATCAATCATTAACCTTTACCACATTTTTCATCTTCTAATTTTTTTAAACAAAATTTGTTCTTCAAATCTTTTTTTAAAAAAAAACACGATTTTAGGTTTTAAATATTATATTTTAAACTGAAAAGAGTTTTAAGAAAAAATTGTTCCTAAACCTAAAAATATGTTTTCTAAATTTTTGAAAATACTAAAATATATTTTTTTTATTTTTTTAAACTGAGAGATAAATAGGTTTTCAAAATATTTTAATGCCAAAATATAATTGAATCAATATTTGTAATAGAAAAACGTGCCCCATCCTTATCACAACCTTGATAGGGGTAGCTGATGTGGTCTCCTTTCTTAGATCTTTCAGCGACACCTATATTGTGAAGCATAAAAAAACTCATTTGATTTAAAATAATTTCATGGAGATGCATAATTTTCAAATCTGTACATAAAAGAAAGCAACTCGATCAGTAAAAAAAAAAAATAAAATAATACTCTACGAAAGTCCAAAACAATAAGATAATGAAAAAAGAAAATTTTTTATTTTTTTGAGATGTGTATTAAAAAATAAAAAATACAAATATAATTGCATACAATCTTACAACCTAAGCTACGTTCAAGTAGATTAGACATTTGAAATCAAAATGAGTTGAAAACAGTTTAGCAACATATACAAGAGCGTACCAATAATTTTGTATTTGAAGAGATTCTCAATTAAAAAAGAAGAATTATGTGAGAAGTATTAGTTCGTACATGTACTGGGAAATAAACAAAACAAAAAGTAGGAGAGGAGAAAAATGGATAGGGACATGAAAAACAAAAGAAAAGAGGGAAATAAAAGTGATGGAGATGGATTGAAGCAGGAGAGATTGGGTGGGTGGACAAAATCAAACTCCTCTATCCCTCTTGTCTTGTATTAATCCCAGGGATTCCAGTGTCCTTATTTTTGTTAACACTGTGTTCGGAGATTGCAGTTTTAAATTAGAACACGGCTCCCCCAACCCCTCTCAATAATTTCCACCCTAATAAACTAATTTAAAGTGTTGAACCCTCTGTGCAGTTTGTTCCGTTACTTTTGTGCGTATTATAGACAGCATTGGTGTTAAACTAAACCACTGTCACATCTCACCGAACTTATCAAACACATCAATTGTTAAATTAATCAGAGGGAATAAAGTCAATGTAAACCAATATCATAATCCCCTCCTCGTGGGGCATTGTCTTCTTTCTTGCTTTCTTTCTCCGCTGAACAAATTTGAAGTTGTGTTAGATATTTCAACACATTTTATCAAAGTGCACACATACGAAAAGAAAGGTTGTTGTTCTTGCTAAAGCACGATCTAGTGCGAGCCCTTTTGGGCAACAGAAGTTGAGGCCTAATCCATTTGAGAAATTGAATTTGTTTAATTAATAAAAGGAAAGGGAAAATGGGGGAAAAAGAGATGTGATGCATACATAGTCTTAGTCCTTAAGCAGGAGAAAAGCGGAAAAGCGATTGAGGAGAGGGAGAGTAGAGTGGAGACCACCCGAAACGAAACGGTGCGCAAGGGTGGCTTTAGAAGGGCGAGAATCATGGGATTGGGATATGAATGAATGAGTAATGCGATATAGCTGGCAAGTGTGGCCCATGACTCCGACTTCCCCATCACTTTTACTAGTTTACCATTGACGCTTCCAAAGGAAACACCAACAGTTTTCGCCACGGAAAACCAAGCCTCTTCTGCCACGTAAAAACAACCTCACTTCCCAATACAGCTAAACTAAATCAACACAACCACAATATTATCAAAGGCCAAAATATTTTTAGTCTCTCGTGTTTTTTTTTTAAGTCTCTAAATAGATATTTAATTTAACTGTTATTACTTTCTAAACTTTTTCTCAGTTAATATCTCTACTTCCAGTTGTTAGAGATGACGGGTAAGTGACTTACGCGCTAACTGTATTAACTCTATCATAATTTGTCACGTGTCACACGTGGTTCATTTTTTGTATTTTTTTTGTTTTTTCGTTTTATGATTTATAGAATTTCTTTTTTAGCCCTCTCCTTTTTTTTAGTTTTAATTTTCAACACTTTATTTTACTAATTTTAGTTCATTAATAATATTTACTTCACCAGTTTTAGTCTTTTATTTTTTTTGTTTATTATTGGTTTTATATAAAATTGTCAAACACAAACTTATTTGCTTTCGGTATTTATTATTATTCCTGGACACATTCATTAGGAGATTTAGAAATGCAAAATTGTTAAACGAAATTTTAAAACATAATAAAGATGAAAAAATTAAAATCACGAAGATGAAAATAAATAAATCAATCCAAATATTCAAGAATTAAACAATACTCTCATCTTAATTTTTTAAAGATTTAGTTCTAGAACAATTAATCAACTAAATCAATTATAAGAATCATATCGATTTAATAAATTTTTAATTTGATTCTAGAACCAAAGACGTAAATTGTAATTACAAAATTCAAAATCGAAATTAAAAAAGAAAATAATAAACTTAGTGTTAAGCAATTAATGTAAAATTTAATTGGATTTATTTAATCTTGATTTTGTGAAATTCTCAAGATTTAAAATTTAGTTATTTATATATGAAGAGCAACAAATGAATTTAAGAAAAGAAGATAAGAGAAAAGGAAAAGGTCAAAAATAAAAATTAAGAGAAAAAGAAGACGAAAAAAAGACAATTCTTAAAAGAGTAGTTATACTTTGACAATCACATGTGGCACACACTCACTTTATAACCTTATGTGGCGCTGATATGACAAAGATAAATGACGTGTAAAAGAACATTCTAGCGTGGCACTGAGAGTCATAGGTTTACATGTTTGGGATTTTATCTAAAATGTTGAGAAGCAGCGAGTTTGAATCTCAGATCTCTTGAATCTCGCCACTACCGTCGTCGCCGCTGCAGTCATATCCACTGCTGTCACCGAAATTGCTGTCGCCGCCGTCGATTTTCGACCACCGTCACTCGCCACCTCAACCACTCTCACAGGAAATCTCCCTTATGCAAATGGGTGCACTGGATTCCTATCACGTTTCAAATCTTAAATTTATATACTTAAAATTTAATTATGCCCTTTCATAACAAAATACTTTAAATATCTTTAAAAAAGAAAAGTCTTGTTTTACCCTTATCCATGTGTACAATTAAATCACGTCAGCAGTTAGCATCTGGTTGTATGCCAGCTGTGGTTATCAAAACAAATTTTTCCTTCTTAAAACTCTCAAATTTAATAAAAGAAAATGAAAAAAAAAAGACAATTCTTAAAACTCTCAAATTTAATATATATATTATGTTTTGAAATTCTGATGGAAAGATAAATCTAATTATTAACTTTAACTAGATCCATAAGTTCAATTATAAAAGTTTAAGCTAAGATAAAGAAAATATAATCTTTATGGATTCCTTTACAAATTTCACATAATGTGTTTCAACTTCAAAAACACATAAAATAAATGGCAGAAAAATTCAAATCTTGCAAACCATATGTTTATTTTGAAGCCATAGAAATGTATATCTAATGCAATTAGAATCGGTTAAAAATAAAAATCAGTGAGTAAAGATTAGATAAGCAGAAAATATAAAATTAAAATAAATATATGATAAACTCAATTTATTATTATTGAAAGGAAATAAGTTAAAAAATAAAAATAAACATATGAAAAATATATTCATTATACAAAAAAATTATAAATATGTACACAAAATATGTTATGAATATATCAACTCAATTAAAATAACAATAACTACATCAACATTTTCATATAGTCAAATTCAAATAACCACACACATGACACTCATCAATCATATATAATACAATTTTAACTACTTAAATAATAATGAAAGATGAAATTATCTGTGTATGAAATATAATGTTATCATAGGATGTTTTAAATAAATTTTATTTATCTATTTTAAGATCATGATTAGGAAATAAAATAATTATTTAAAGATAAAAAAAATTAATAGAGCTACCACAATTTTGTCCTTTTTAAGAGAACTAAATTTATATGTAAATCATTAATAAAAAAAATTACAGTTATAATTTTAAAATTAATTTCATGAATAAATAATTTATTTAAACTACACTTAATTTTGAAAGATAATTTTTATATTTAACTTAATTTGACCAATAAGTATAAATTGTTTCTAACATATACATTTTTTTCACAAAAAAAGTGCTAAAAAAATAATATAAAATTTACATTCAATTTTGTCTAGTGACCCAAAAAACTACAATATAATATACACTGCCCATATTATATATATAATGTATCAAATACTACATATATACGTCATTTTTCTTACTCGTCGTATATATATTATTGTAGATATCTCTAATTCTATATCTCATATATAAAATTAACCTATCAATACATATAAACCATCAATTCAACTTAATATATATATATATATATATATATATATATATATAATATTTTATTGTTTGAGTGAGCTCATTTTATGTAAATGATATTTCTTTCTTTAAATTTAAAATAGATCTTTTTATTTGAACGATGATAAGTCGTTTAAGCAATCATCAAGTGAGCGCCTTGCAACGTGCATGTGTTGAACTCTCAACAAGTTCTAGAACATTTACCTATCTCATTACTAGTGTTTCAGTGACCAACCTTCACTTGAACATCCTTTCACACCATCTCAACGAAGTTTAAGCAATATGATTTTAGAGAGAGAATTGACTTCTCCCTGACTTAAACTACCAGCTATTACTTGACTGACATACTTCATTGCTTGACTATCCACATGATAAGATCTTCTCATTTGAACAATAATAAGTCGCTTAAGCAATCATCAAGTGAGCGTCTTGCAACGTGCATGTGTTGGACTCTCAACAAGTTCTAGAACATTTACCTATCTCATCACTAGTGTTTCAGTGACCAACCTTCACTTGAACATCCTTTCACATCATCTCAACGAAGTTTAAGCAATATGATTTTAGAGAGAGAGAATTGACTTCTCTCTGACTTAAACTACCAGCTATTACTTGACTGACATACTTCATTGCTTGACTGACATACTTCATTGATTGACTATCCACATATCGCTTAATCGATAGAAAACATTGAGTATAATAATTATACACCTTCTAGTTATTGCTTAAGTGTTAAGAGGTTGTTTGAGCAACATTCAACCCAAAAACAATCATTTTCAAGAAAACAAAAAAAAATTTAACATCTTCACTAAAATTAATTGTCATACGTCAAATATATTTTTACATATCGCTTTCAACTCCAAAATTAACCAACAACAACATATATTCTTTAATCCCTACCAAAACATGCTCCAATCTAATCATTGAATAAAAGTAATTATTAATTTTCTTTACCTAAATTGAAATATGTCTAAAGTTTTCTTAACATTCCGAAAAATCCAAATCCAAATCAAATATGGATAAATCTTCAAAAATCAATCACCTCTTCTAAACAAACAATTCTCTTAAACAAACAATTCAAAGAGAAGAAGAGAAAAATATTTAAAATCTTATTAATGATTTATTTACCAAAGTCAAAAATTGATTGAATTAGAATAATCTTTATCTTTCAAGGTACTTGGAAAGATGTTATGAGAGAGTAACACTGGTCAAAATCTTGTATATATTTAGAAAGTGCTTAGAAAGAAAAGTTTTAATAAGATATAATGTCAAAAATATAAATAATAATTTAACTCTAACTTTTATTTATAGATTTTTTTATTTTTTATTTATTTAAAATTTATCTTAAAATAACTCAAATGTTATATAAAACTTTCAAAATAACATGAGAATCATTATATATGAATTTTAAAATATTAATAAAATATAATAAAATAGAAGTATTTGTTAATCTAAGAATAAATATGAAAAAGTTCCTTGAATTCCTAATCTAGACCTAAATTTATTCAATATTTCTTAGTTAAATTATACGATTTTTCCTTTATAAACTTTAATAACACCTATTATACAGTAAAAAACGTTTTAATTCAGAAGACAGTAAATGTTCAAATAAATTTGGAGTAAAATACAATAACACTTCCAATAGTTTTAGTGAAATATACATCGTGTATTTATCCATTATTTGGTTATAAAAAACTCCCTGATTTTTTTTTTCACGTATAATAGTGATAACTTCTATCTCAAAATGTTGTGAAGAGTTGTGTGTTTTTAGTTATATGTCCAATATTGTTCTGTTAATTTTGTTAATATATTAATTATATAAATATGTAAGTATAGTATTTTTTTTAATACAGAATATATAACCTCATTTTCCTATTTTCGTTTTGTTTAAACTTTAAACTCCATATTTTTAATTTAACATTTGTTTTAAAGATTTTATTTATGCATGGGTTATACATATCAAAGTACTCTCGTCAATCAATTATTTTGTAGACTTGGAAAACTTAAATATAGAGACAACTATCAGGATTTTCCTTATTACAGTAAATCAAGATGAAGGTACAAAAATTTGAAAATATTTTTTATTATTTGATTAAGAGTAAATAAACTAAAAAGACGTATGGAGTCGATAAAAGTCTATTTTAATTAAGCAACAAATTACAAACTACAAAAATAAACATAATATTTTATATATATATATACACACACACACTTATTTATTCACCTATTAACCAACAATTTGTATCTAGAAAATATTATATTGTGAAGCGTATAAAAATAATGTAGCTGAATATATTTAATTTCTAACAGTTAAACAAGAAAAAAATATTTTGTTTCAGTTATTTAAGTAAAGTATTGCTCTAATAAATTATTTTCATTTTTCTCTCTATTATGGATAATTTCTTCTCTGATCTTTCTTTTCCATCTCTTATTTTTCTCCGACTGTCTTTATATAAGGGTTTGATACACTAGACATTGTCACCAAACATCCTAATTAGATTGACACATCGTTTATCAATGATAGTACGTCAAAATATGAAAAAGAAAATAAGGATACAAAAGACATCAGAAGACTCAATCAAAACTCATACGGAAGTTAAGTGAATCTAATATAACAGTTTGACTAATCCTGATTCTACTAAGGTCATGAACTATGCTAGAAGGGCATTATCTCACTAATAAAAAATAGTGTCTATTGTCTAAAGGAAAGTTAGGGCACAAGTTTTTCTTCCTTTTTCTTTTTCTTTTCTCTTTCTTATCTACTCTATATTTCCTCTCTCCTTTCTCTTCTTCTTCCTCCCCCTTCTCTTCTCTCCTAATCAATATTAATACAAAATAATGAATATTACTACTTTGAAATTATTATATATGGTTTTACGTTAAATTTTATATCATTAAATATCTTAGAATTGTAAAATATTTTTGATTAAATAATTCATTTAAATAATTAATAAGTTGGACTCGCTAGGCTTGATCGACTAAACTTGAATTTAGAACTAAATTAGCTTCGAGAAATAAGTTGTCTTTTTTTTTTCTATTTAATCAAAATATACCAAATTAAAAAATTTAAACTAAAATCTCTCAAATTAAATAAATTGACTTTCATAGTTGATTACTTGTGTAACTGAAAAGTTATAGTTTCACGTCCCAAGCTAATTCGTGACCCCACATTTAATTTATATCTACAAATGGAATTAACGAATCAAACTTATAAGTTAATTATGACTATGTAGACTTTAAAAACCAATTCATTATCCGTGAGGATTATGAACTTAACACACACCTGTTTACATACACAGCCTTGGATAAATACCATGTTACTGTCATGTATTTAAGAGCATGAATGAGTCCTAGGAGTGTAGGTAGGTCATATAACCCTCATTAATCTAACCCATCTGCATCCCAATAGGTTGAGTTAATTCATCAAGTTAGGCTGGATTTAAATCTGAACCCCACTAACCCCACTGTTAACTCACAAATTCTGAGTTTCTAAACCAATAAACTCCTTCTATATTAATAATTATTTTCAATATTTTAAGATTTGGATCAAATAGACTAATCTGACTCTTCTAACTAGGAATTAAACTTGCTTTACTCTCATTGTGTTATATATCAATAATACAGTTCACTCGACTTGACATCATTGACTCAACATGTTTTGCAAGATTTGTTTAGACAGTAATTTTTTTCCATTTATTTTGATGTCAAACATTTGGCTTTTGTACATTAGACTCCATTTCTATTAACAAATTAACACTAAAACTTATTTATCTTAGAGGAGGTGTTATGTTTATAGATGATGTTAACTTTTAAGTCTTCTTAAATCATCTACAAAGATTGAGATTTTTTACTTTTCTAATATTTTTTATTTTTTCATTTAATTTATTACTTATTCACTCAACGTGAGCTCATTAAGATTGAATAGGGTTATTTAAAAAAAATAGTAAAACTCAACCTAATTCAACTATGTTTAGTTTTAAATTTTCACACTTAAACTATTTAAACAGTTGGGAAGTTTGCAATTTACTAAGAACATGCATTAAGTTGGAGATTATTGAGTTTTTTATGAACAAAAAATGAATTAAATAAAATTGGATAGTTCAGAAATGTTTCAATTTGTATAAAGAAAATGTGAGAAACTTGATCAATTTATTGTCCTGAAACAGATACTCCACATTTGTAAACAGAGTTACAATCAGACTCAAGCCCACCTCTATAATTATCTACTACTAGAACAAATAAATTAGCCTCCCTGATTAAAAATTAGTTCATGGCTATGTCCTATCGCGCTAAGAAAGATTGATACAAATCCATTAATGTCTTTCCAACTATGAATTTACGTGTCGAAGAGGGATTTTTCATATAATTTTGATCGAGATCTACCACGTTCTATGGCTAAACCTATGCACATACAACAAACACCTTTTCAAAAATCCTTCCCGCTTAAATTATAAATAACACCAACGATACAAAACCAAAGAAAATTGAGTGAATTAAGGATACATAATACTATAACTGAACACAAATGTCAATCAGGTCAGTTAACTCCTAATACGTTACCCTTGCTACAAAGCATAATCAGTTAAAATTACAAAGATCACTTGAAAACATCTCACATCTCTATGCTCTAGTCTTTTGCCTTTACCATATTACTATTGTACTCCTTTGCCTTTACCATATTACCATTGTACTTCTTATATGTAGCCTGCAAAACAAAACATACATTTGTCCCTCCAAAAGATGTTATTGTATAAGCATAAAATATATTGATTATTCAATTGCAAATTATGATCAATTCCCTCTAAAACTTTAATATATTACTTATCTTGATAATATACACATTTTACTTCTAACAATGTGGCATTCTATAGTAAGTACAATCTACTATCTTTGACATATAGGTTTTAAAGTTAGCTGACATTTAAGTTAATGTCTTGAGACTATGTAAAGGACAATAATACCAATCACAATATGTGAAGTTTATGTTGGGAATTTTATGTATCATACAAAAGATTTCATCTACATCCACTTTTCTTTTTTTAAAAATAATTTTACTTTTATGGTTCCATATCTCCTCTATAACTGTTTCCCACACCTATCTCCACACCAAATTTTGGTCTTTATTAAGCTTAGTCTTACCTACTTGTCACATTTATCTATTATACCCACACCCATTTCCACACCAAATTTTGGTTTTTACTATGCCCAGTCCCACCTACTTATCACATTTATCCCAAATCTTTTGCACTACCCTGCAATTAATGAGCAAGTGAAAAGTTGTTTTTAACTTTTTTTGGATAATAAGTTTCCTAATACTAATTCCTTTTTTTTTTCAAATTTCTCTTAGTTGACAATCTATCCAACATTACTCTCCATGTAAAAAACTGTGTGGAAGACAGGACTTTCAAGCTCAATAGCTAATTCAATAAATGCTAATTCAATAAATGTATGTTCTTGTCAAAACTAGGGTTTTGCAATACTTTATATCCTGACCTCACAATATACACTCCTTCCTTCCTTTTCACTTGTCTATATCCAAGAATACATATTCCTTCTTTTTCACTACTGTGATATTAATGCTAACAACTCCTACTTCTTTTGAGATTTCCAAGAGAATATTTCTCTTCTCTATATTAGTTTCAAACTCTATCATTATTCAATTCTCTTTGATCCCTCACTACATTTTCTTTACATTGTGAAATTAGGTACAATCTAGGAAACTTTTCTTTTAACACTTAGTACCCAACATACCTATCATCCCAAAACCTTATTATTTTACTATTACCTAACTCTCATTTGATTCTAATATCAAATCAATTTGATTGGGTGCTTTCTCCACACACTTTACATAGATATCTTTTTGATAAGTTGTATCGTCATTCATATTCCTCCACAAACCATACATAAACTCCATCACCCCTATATTTTCCATTCCACGCCTTCATTTTCACTTTATTAATAAGATTATGTTGAATTATTCTATATTTTTTTATACCCAGACCCCTCCATTTTAGATTTGAATACTTTTTTCCATTTCACCCATAATATTTTCCATCCTTCTAAACTTTTAGAATACTACTATCACTCATTTTTTATTTTATTTAAATACCTTTAAACTTAACCCAATTCAAATTAATGAGGATAACGACTTTAGTCATCATTCCTATATATAAGGAATATCTAAATTCTTACAAAACACACTTTATTTATATATAAAGTCAATAATTTGATAAAAAATATCAATTCAAAATAATACTATCCACTTTCACCTTTGAACGTAATCAGTTTTTTTTTTTTTATATGTTATGCATGTTTACAAATTTGTTATCCAAAATATTTCATTAAAGTTATTACAGAAGTTTATTTATTTCATTTAATATACTTATTATGTAACACATCTTTGTAACTACAACCGAAACTTTATGTTAATATTTAGATAAAATTTATGTTAATATTTAGATAAAATTCATGTAATTCTTCCTGACAAAACATCTTTCTAATGTTCATTCATGTATTATTTTTGTAAATAATTGACCATATATTGTATTTATATATGACATTAATAGAAAAAGCCCATTCAATAACAGTTTTGGAGGGCCTATAAAAGTGGTTTTGCAACCGCCGTCGATTTAACCGTCGTAGAAAGTATGTGATATATGCCGGCAGTTGTAATGGGCAACAAATAACAAAAAATATATGACGGCAGTTGTTTAACCGCTGTCGTTTAACCGCTGTCGTTTATATGCTTATTTTGGAAAAGTTGCATAACAAATAACAACAAAATTCATTATCATAGATCACGATAAAATAAAACATTATATTTTATATAAATATAAAAAATCAAAGAATAAATATTGTTTATATGCAGTTATTATTGTTTTGTAATCATATTTTTTCTTAATTTAGAGATTAAACAGTTAAAGAAATTACATTTTATTGTTAAATTTCTCAAAAGTAACATTAAAAACAATAAAAAGTAACACTTACAATATTTAAACACAATATTAAAAAAACATAATTTAAAATAATTTAAATATAGCTTTAAATTAAAGAATGTTGTAAATATATCTTGGTAACATAACAATGTTTTCCTTCAAAAAGGAAAGTTTTAAAAATGCATCTGAAAAGTTTTGTCAAATACATCTTTTAAGGGAAAACAATGTCAAACTTTGTTTATTTGTGTTTGTCCAGATACATATTTGTAATTTTTTAAAAAAAGAAGGTTGATTTTGTAATTCTACTGTAGACTGATTTTTGTAAAATAGTTTATGTTATCTATTTTAAGCCTATTTCAATAATTTTTTAAAAGTAATTTACAGAAATAGGTTAACCAGTCTCGTGACATCCAATGTTTAAAATATCCTTTCCTGCTAACTGTGATTACCAAAATTCAATTAACCATATAGATTTAATCAGTCCATGAATCTAATATCACTGTTGTAGGTTTACATTGAATATTATCCTAGAACACTATCATTTTTATCTCTACAAGTTTTGAATCCAATACTTTGAATCAAGTTCTTTAACTTGGATTCTTACTTTTGTAGATCCACTAAAGTGTTATTTCACAAATTTCTTTAAACTACATCCTACCATAACTTTTCCTCAAATACGCGCCATTGACTCAATAATTAATTTTTCATATTAATTAATTGGAAGGACTAAAAGAATACAAATTTCAACTCTAATTAGAGAAAAACTTATTAAAAAATATTAGTTAGTTGAAAGACCTATGAAGTCCTTTAATCAATACCTAACCCGACAGATAAAAATAGTTTAACCATTTTTTACTTTAAGTATGAAAGCAAATTAAATATAATTACTTAATTGATAAGATCTCCATTTAGTAAACTTTTCAATAAATATTATAAGGAATAAAATAAACATATTAACTTACGAATACATCAATCTATAATAGATATATTTAGGTTATTTAAAAAACAAAAATTAACTTATAAAAATAAACTAATTAATTTTTTCCGATTATTTTCTTCTTATTAAGAAGATTTTTCAGGTAGACCCTTATATTTTTTCCTTAAGCATGTCCTTCTATTCTCTTTTTCTCTGCCTCAAAATTAGTTTGACTAATTCATTAAAATATAGTTAGTTAATATAAATTTAAAATATAATTAATTTAATTTTTAGATATTAAAAAAGTATTTATAATACATTTTCATTTAAAAAGTAATTGATAGTGTGGTTTAATCATAAAAGCAATATAAAATTGTTTCCAGTTTCCTGTGTTTATGTAGATCTGATACACCACATGGTGGATGAAAAATTCTTTTTCCCCTTCTGTGTTTAGTTCCCTTCCTAGGTGCTAAAAAAGAAAATGGCATACACGTGCATTTAAATAAGAAAATCACAAAAAAAATAAATTACTTCAGATACAGTTAGAAAAGGTGGCGAAAGAAATGAGTGTTTAAAAAACTAAAAAAAAAAAAGAAAATTTAATTTTAAAACATGAACCCTTCTAATTTTTACTTGATAAAATTAAAAAATCATAAATATATGTGTGTATATATCCATTTAAATAAATAAATAATTATAAAGAAAAAAAAAAAGATTAACGATGCATCACGTGATGTGGGAGAGAAGAGATGAAATGAAATTATTCACCTTCCGTACCTCATCATCGTCCGGTATTAGACCGTTTTGTTTTCCACTAAAACCAAGACACCCATGAATAGACAACACATAGCCAGATTCAACGGTTTTCGACTCCTTTTATTTTATTAAAATGCACCGCCTCTGGGGCACCTTTGTAATTTATCACTGAACCTTAAGTTTTTCTGCCGCTTTCAGGGGAGCAAAAGCCACGTGTGTCTACTTTGCACGCAACGTCTCGTCACGTGACCAAACCACTCCCTCACGTGATCTACCGCTGATATTTCTCTAACATTTGTTTATGACCTAAGGAAATATTAAAATAACAATTTTAAATCATTATATAAATAAATTTTTAAATTAAAGAAAAACATGCTATATATTTGTTTTTAAAATATAAAAATATTCACATTGTCATTTTATACTATTAAAATTAATGAATAAAAAATATTGTATATGGTATATAGTATTTTAAGTTCTGTGGAAAAAATGTAAGTTTTTTTATCTTTATAAATTGTAACAATAGATCAAAATCTCCTTTAACTACTTTTAACTTGAAATCTGACAATAAAGTTACCAGTTTATTGTTTCAATAAATTTTTAATCGGTTTATTGGTTATATATATATATATATATATATATATATAATCTTTTTAAAAATATATTGAATAATTTAAAATAGTTACAAAGTAAAAGACACTAAATATTTTAGCCAAAACCCCTGTTTTCTTCGAGACGATAAAATGAGAAAAATTGTAAGAAGCACATAAATAAATAAAAAACTCGTAAAAAAAATCAATAAATATAAAATAAGAAAAATTTATACGTTATACTTTTAGTAGAAAATATATCTGTTTATATATATATATATATATATATATATATA
>Ga0099824_1005853_pt1 | contig 17173 bp, 8 predicted proteins | sample SiratrowhiteBW_FD_76837 | JGI IMG/M metagenome (GOLD analysis project Ga0099824, IMG submission 76837) | Root nodule microbial communities of legume samples collected from California, USA - Siratro white BW | ecosystem: Host-associated > Plants > Roots > Nodule | place: USA: California... | reverse complement strand
TATAATAAAAATAATATTATTTTTTTTTTGTATATATATATATATATATATATATATATATATATATATATATATATATATATATATATAAAGTATGTTGTCTCATTATTATTTACTGTATTTAATTAATATGTAATTAGTTAGATAACCAAATGCATTAAATACGTAAACAGCGAAAAATATAAGAATAAAAAAGGCTTACATTTCCAATACATACATTAAAACTAAACATATGGAAATATAAACACCATAAACCTGACCTTTCATAGTTAAACTACGAGTTTAACTTTTAAGTATTCTCACTATAATATTCTTACTTGATTATTAATCATAAATCTCGGTAGATATAACTTTTAAGATTATTATTATTACTAAAGTTAAAAACTACTATATATGGCAAATTGTAATTAAATTAAATATTGTATATACATAGTATTTGTATTTTTTTTTTCACCTTACCTTGTGATCTATACAAATACCTAACCCATTTTGGGTTTCTTAGGTCACAATTATGGGTCTAATGGAAATGAATGGGTTATTATGGAGCCACTAAATGGAGCAGTCAAAGTAGTAAAGGGTTTGAATCCTAATTTTAAGGCCTCTTTCAAGGAATGAGCACCCTAAAGCTATGCAGTTAATTATTTAAGCATTATAAATGTTTAATGCTTATTGGGTGATTGATGTGCACTCAATTATTATAGATAAATGCCAGCAACAGCCAGCCATGCAACACAATGCCAGTTATGTCAGCAAACTAGCCTAGCTTCCTTCAACACCATACAAAATAAACCAAAGGATAATTATAGATAAACTTATACCTTGATTATTAGCAATTCAAATAATTTAATATTTCTCCAATAAAGTAAAAAAAAAAAATCATTCTCTATAAGAACATTGAGAGGAATAGATTGGCATTGTATTGATTGAATTATTGTTTAAGGTAACAATTTCTAATATATTTTTTAACACATTTTTATTTTAGTTAAAATTTATTGAAAATAAACTTTGATGGGTCTTAATTCTCATTTATTAAATCTCTCTTCTCAATTTGTAATCTTAATAAGTTTTAGTAAAAAATAAAATATATTTTTGAAAGGGTGTGTCAGAAAATGTATTTGTTGGTAGTATCCATGCTTACCAATTACTGATTACATATGATCTCTCACATTTCCACATTCCTTTTTTAGTTTATTAGTATCTAAATGTATATTTGTCCACTATGATCTATAATTCTCCTCCTAACACACTTGTAATTGTAATTAAAATTTATTGAAAACTATAAAATTACAAGTGAAATTTATTAAATAAGTGTAATCTACAAAATTGTGGTTTTCAATAAATTATACTTAATAATAAAGAGTGTATTTAAAAAATATTAAATTATATATATATAAAAAAAAAAAAGGTCTATGCATTAAGTAGTTTACAATATTTGGTCCTAGTGAAATACAATTTGATATTTTTAGTTTGAAAGGTGAATTAGCATTTGAATTGCAACATAACCCAAAAGATTACAATTGTGTATTTTCTGTGTTGTGAAATGAATCTATTTGACTCAGTCCATTGGACCAAGGGGTGAAAAGTGGTTTGACCTGTTTCAATTTCTCACACTGTTTGCTCCATTAATCCACCAAATCAAATAGCAATGTGTTCATGTTGATTCAGTTATTTTTTAAGTGATTATTCTAATGGTTCAACCTGATCATCAAATCTCTCTTACTGTCTCATTTCTGCTAATCTACAATTTGATTACATTACTTTTCTAAGCACGTTACTCACATGCTTTAAGAAATGGTCGGTATTATTATGAGTGTAGTTACCAACAGCCACAAGTCACACAATATTATTAAGAGCATTCCAATGTTTTTGGGGGAGCTAATATGAAATGCTGGTTAATGAACTAAACTGAGATTCTAGAATCAGATATTAAAATAAGGATGCTTTTATTTAAAGCAGTTGAGAATGGCGTTTCTTGTTTGCAGAAGCCACCCCATTTATTTTATCACACAAGCATCTTGCAGGGTTAGAATATACAAATAAATTACTTGAGTTATAGTTATCTTGCAATACCAGCCAAGAGCTGTCATTCTCAAATTTTATATTACAATGTTCTGCTACATGATGAAATCAGTGACGAGTTTTGTTTGCTACAAAACATCTTACATGATCTGAACATACAATATTCTATTCAAGAGGGGCATAAGACAACAAACATTAGCCTCTCATTTCCAGGCAATCTGTAAATGCACACCTTTGTTGCAACATGGATTTTTTTTATGAATTTCTACTGTGATAAGATATAAAAAAAAAGTTAATAATGATAACAGCTTATGATAAAACAAACACATTGTTCTTACTGCCAAATATTTTTTGTTGCTAGACTAAATAAATAAATGTCATTTTTACATGATCTCCAAGGCCAGAATTCACCCTAAAGCTAAGCCTGACTTTTTTTTTTATTTTATGTTTTCTGTAAGCTCCAGCCACCTCCTATGCTGTTTTACCTTTTTAACCTTTTAGATGTAATTAGGGATAAAATTTCTTTTCTTTTTTATCTGTATTTCTGCATCTGATAATTATGGCTGTTTTGAAAAATAAATAAAAAATTATACTAACAAAGTCGTATCTACAATGATATAGTAGAAATATATCAGTCCCTAAATATTACTTATTTCATATTAAACAATACTTTAAAAGAAATTGATAACAGATACATACTTAAATACTAACTTCAGAGACAATACAATACAACTTGCATTGCAGGCCTTCATTGTGACATCAAGATCCCAATATGGAGCCCTGCAACTTGCAAGCCGTCATACACCAAGATAAGCCATATGAAACCTTTTTTCACATGCTCCACTACCCTCAAATGTCTCCATTACAATTATTTATTTAATTTAAATTTGGTACCTGTGAGTGCATTAATATTTGCCTTTCTAAGGTACTGTTGCAAACTAGATATATCAATGCAGGAACAATCTCTTTCTAACATATACCTGGCCTCGAAATATCACATTATCCTTGCTCAAATCCCAAAGATATTATTACATAGAAAAATAGTATTTGCATAAAACAAATATATCCATTGGTATTAATGAATACAACACAGTTGCATAACCATTGAACTGTCACTTCGTTTCATTGGTGTACATGGATGGCAGAGAGCCAATCAAACAATACCCAGTTTTACATGTAACCTGAATTGTTGTGCTCCACCAGATAGCATGGAAAAAATTCTATTATATTACATTGTATTATATCATACATATATTAAACCAATGCATAGCTTTACATCTGTCATAACCTGAACAGTCGTTCTGTCAGATACCAAGGAAAAATACGTATTATTATATTATAAAAGGAAACACAAGGTTGCCATATGGTAGACGGTCCTAACAAAGGTTGGACATCACATTCGGATCTGGCCATATTTTAAAATAGTTCAGATAATGCAAATTACACATTCGAATCTGATGCAAATTACATGGACAAAGAAGGAATATAAAGGATAAGACTATTTAACTTTTGATTTAACTCCAAAAACCGTAGTTTCGATTTCTAATCACTGCCATTGGTGTTCATGCTTTGCAAGTTTGGACAGCATAAACATATTTTGGATGGAGTGATCAGTAAGTTTACGATGGAAATTAAAATAATTTCAAAAACCCTTACAATTTCTTCAATGTTTGAGTCTCGTGCCTGGGTGGGGGTAGGGGAGACTGCAGTCCTTGAAAACCACTTGGTTATTCATCTAATGCTATCCAAATTACAAACGCCTCACCATCATAAACTGACCTTGGCTTTCTTTCACCCTTCCATTCTCCTCCTCAAATTCCTATATGAAACACAATTTGAGTAGGGGAGAAATTTGCAAAATTGTGCATTTCCATTGTGAGACTCATTTATCATAGACGAAACTCAGCTGCAAAACCTCTGGAAATGTCTAAGGATAGCAAAAGTGGAGAATAGAATGTGCAGGAACATGTAATGACTAGTCAAAAAGAGTTAGGAAGCCCAAGAATCCTATGCATACCGTCAGTCTATGTTGCACAGTAAGATTGAGATTCTTACAAGTTGCACTACACACTTTCATAAAGCTTCACAATTTTTTCCAGATATTTAAGATGCCATTAGCAAATGACTTCACACTTCCCCACAAAGTTGATTTTTCTGAATAGACTGCAACACTGTTATCCCTGCTATTAGGGCTGTCCCTGGATATTTGCCGGAATGAAAGCAACTTTAATATCGTATACAATTTTGCATCAAAGAAAATAGACATGAAAATTGAAAAAAAAAAATAGAATAGTATAGTATAAGGAAACAGAGAGAAAAGGCGGGAAAGATTGCGTAAGAACAGATATATGTTATTTGCACATGCACCATTCATGAATGAATGCCTATTTCAGGAAGAATACACATATAAGTTCCAAAACTCAGAAAACAAAACAATCTACAAATGTACAACGAAGATGTACCCACATACATCAGTTTTTATGCGTGCATGATTTTGATCTACCTCAGATGTATTTTGCACATAGAAGTGGCTTGTTTATTTCTTAAATTTTATGACTTCTATTTCATTAACATAAAATGATACTCTCATGTAAACTTTGTTGCACCTTGCTTCTCTACATCATTGCTTAAACTACTATTTAATTTCAAATTTGCTTATCAATGTTTTATGCAGAAACACTAATGAGTGCCCATGGAATATTAGCAGTTCGACTACGTGTATCCTCACCTTACCAAATTATGTATCATTCAGATGTTATTCACTAGTGAACTAGTGCTGGTATTGTTCAAGTGGTAATGGAAATAATAATAATAATAATAATAATAATAATAATAATAATAATAATAATAATAATAATAATAATAATAATAATAATCTATTAGCTATACGTCTAAAAAGATATCAAAGAACTCACATTTTGGACTCATCCAACTCTGAAGGCTTTTGAGATTGCTCTATTTCATGCTTTGAACCATCAACAGCCTCTTTATCTTTTCTCTCATACGCTGTTTTCTCAAATGCTGAATGGTTTTCCATATCAACAAACCTAGAATCATGGCTCTGACCTTCGCTGCAACTGCTTTCAGACTTTTCAATAAAAGGAGCAGAAAATTGGTTCATTTCTTCTTTTAGAGGGTGTCTTTCTAGGGTAACAGAATCAGAAGAACTAGATAGAGCTTCACTATCCTTCAAATGATTTGGCACCTGGAGACTTGGATGGGGAAGCTCTCTAGAAAGGTCTTCCAACTCAGGTTGCTCCTTTCTCTCACAATCTGCTTTCTTAATGCATTTTTCCTCTATTTTTTGATGATTTTCTATATGAACAAAATCATATTGGTTGCCCTGAGCTCTATCATAATCAGTACCATCATTTTGACTAGACAAAGGAGAAAAATGTTCTCTTTCCTCTAGTAGCAGCTGACTTTCAGGTGCAAAAGAACCAGAATAACTAGGGACAGCTTCCTCTGTCTTGATATCATTTGGCATATGGAGACTTGATGGGTAAGGCTCCTTACAACTCGTTTCCAAAAGATTACTTTCAGGTGCAATGCAAGGACTATTCTGTCATTAAAAGGAAGGCAAACTATAAGTAGTACGAGAAAACTGCTTATTTTCTGTATAAAATAAAAGCATATTCAATCAATGCTGTTAAAAATAAAATTAACAAAAGTGAAGATTTAAGGAGCCAGATCAAAAAGGTGAAACTACCGACTAACCCCATGAAAAAGAATGAGATGCAATTTAAGAAGTTTTGCACAATTTATAAGCACAATACATGTTTTGTTGTCAGGTAGAAGATGAAGGTTATGCAGTATGGCAGTGGCTTTAAATCTGAAGCTTTCTAAATTTATGGTCAGTTTAGTAAGAGGTTAGAAATAAGAGTGAAAATTTATTTCAGAATTTTACTACCGTAATTGATCCATGAATTTGTCACCCCCTAAGTTTTTTACCACACCAAATTGACCTTTCACTTTAATTTCAAATTTGGTTTTAAACCTTAATTCTATGCCCTAATCAAGCTAACATTCCCCGGCCGAGTCTAAGACACCCTTGGTGTGGCCGAGAAAACAATGTCGAGCTAACGACGCTCTGATTAGGATAGAACCTACAACGCCTCAATGGAGGTTCAGCCTACAACGCCTCAGTCGAAGCTGAGTAGATAATGGTTGATCCAATGACACCCCAGTTGTGGCTGGTAGACAACATTGAGCTAACGAAAATCCATCTAAGATCAACCCAACAATGACATGGCCAGACCCATTTCATGGACTGGATATCCATTCATGAAAAAATTGTTAATGGTTGGATTGAATTGGATTATTATTAAATGGATCAGATTTTTAATTATTTTTTTTTGGATCAAAATGCACTAATGGGTTTTTTTTTAATCCGATCCATTATAATCCTAAATAAAATTTATCCAATCCATCCAGATTGCAACCCAAATAAAACCAATTCGTTAAAACGGAGTTGAAGTGATTTTGTTTGAATTGGTTGTGGATTGGCTTTGGTAATTTGGATATTTTGCACACCCTTAACAAATTCATAATCTAATCAAGTAGACCTAGGAGCATTGCTTATCTTAACTACTATATTTAATATATTCATAACAACAAAAAATCATTCTTAATGCAACACTTACTGATATAGACATGATTTCTTCTTCTTCAAACAACCTCCTCTCCCCACGGGATGCATGTGCCTCTCTCTTTCCTTCATGATGCTCATATCCAGTGTTCACAGCCTCCTTGTCATTCAAATCTACCAATTCAGAACCATCTTGGATAACGTTGTGTTTTGCAATCTCAATATTACCAGATGAAACACTCCCAGATTTGGTGGTGGGATGTTTACTCTCATCAAATTGTTTTTCCACCAAAATCTCATCCACACTATGTGAAGAATTTGTTTTAGACTTATATACTAATTCCTGAACGATCTTCCGGACAACATAAAAACTGCCACCAACTTGTTTCTGGGCATCTGATATTGTAGGGAACTTCCCAGCATTCTCTGCTCTATACCTACAGAGAGAACGTTATTTCATAATAAGTAATAAGAAACACTTCAACAAGAGAAGTCCAATCATTGAATAGTTAACCAAAATTCGTAAACAATGACAGTGTTTCTAATGTTGGCATTATTTCAAGAATAAAATAAGGGATGTTCTAAGAATATCCTCAAAAAATAATAAAACTAGCACAAAGGTGTGAGATAAGTACATTTATATATATATATACATATACAATATGAACTAAGATAGGACATATGCAGTCATGTGATTCTATTGTCAGCCATAGACAAAAGTTAAGAAGAAAGGATGACTGATCAATAAAAACAAGCGTTTAGATCAAGCATGGGCACAAGAAAAATTAAATATATAAATTTTTTAATTCCTGCTACCCATAATCTTTTATATTACTTCTTATAATTTGTTAATATACAATAAAAATGTAAACTTTTTCGTGTTTTAAACATGAAGCAGGGTTGTTTGCTTTTCAATCCCTTGAACTTGGATGAATGTCTTCTGGTACCTAACAGCAGGCTTCCAATACAGATTTCAATTTGTTGATAATCTGCTGAACACTAGCATATACTAATTAGTAAAAGCGAAAACGTCCCAGACAAAGCTGAACAGACAACATCCCAGGCCGAACCAATGATATCACGGTCCATGTCTTGTGGGCAATGCCAGGATTAAGGTCAAGCTGACTACACTCTCAAGGCAAGACGAAGACTTCCTAGATCGAGTCCGAGCCAGTGACTCATTAGGCCAAGGCTAATAAAAAAAATTATTGACTAAATGATGTTTTAGGATTAACACTATTATCTGATCTTTTAAAACCCAAACAAATACGAATCCATATCCAATTAATTGGATTGAATTTTAAATCCAAAAAATTGGATTTGGTACTTCTTGAACATTTAATGTATTGATTTTTTTGATGATTAAAAAAACTTAAAAAGATAAAAGCAAAGGGAGACAAAATACAATATGTCAAACTATTTTAATTCTAACTACATGTGAAAATAGTCTGAAAAGGTCAGGTATATGTGATGTGAGCATCCCTGAATAATTAAAACACCAATATGGCAGGATCAAACATACTGCAGGAAAGCTTAAAATGTTAAATAAAGCTTCAACTTCAAAAGAAACCAAGAAATACTTGTTCACAAAACACTCCACCATAGCCCTCCTTTCATGTCTTGGAACCCTTTTTTGGCCTTTCTGGGCATCCGGTGCCTCAGAAGGGACAGTAGCAGCATGTGACCATCGATGACACTGGACTTTAATCGGATCGACAGAATAGCATACTTCAAAGGATACTGCTGTCAAACAACACAGGAGTTATATGATCACGTTATTCAACAACAGAATCAATATCTCAGTAGTTGGTAATGCATTACAAGTTACAACTACACTTCCAAAGAAAGGCATTGGAAAACAGTAATCAACACTAACAACTAGAACCTCCAAAACGTCAACAACCAATCACATTGATATGCGTCAAATAACACCAAAGCAAGGAAAGGTAGTAAAATTACAGTAAGCATCAAGAAAAGTGTTCCCACTTCCCCAAAAGGAACAATCAAGAGTTATACAATGGTAGTAACGAGATCATTTGAACCTACAACCTCATGCAAACTTCCCAAACCTCCCACCACTAAGACAGAATCAATCTCACACTTGCAACAATAATAGAGTCCTATTCACTACCTAAGGTCTGCAACATGGATCATACACCAGCATTTGGCAAGCTGAAGCTTAAATGGCTTATTATTTACCATGAGATCTCCCTTGAAAACTTCCACCAAGTATTTTTTTTATTATACCTCTACTCTTATGACAACTTCGCGCCACTAAAAGTCATACAACAGCTTTCTTAGCTATTCCTCTTTCTTTAAAATACTCTACGAACTATTCCTCTAATTTTCAGATCATTATCATTTAACCACCCCAGCTTTTTTTCCAAACAAGACAAACGAAAAAAAAAACATAAACCTTAACATACATGAGAAGAACACGGCAATGTCATAATGCCATTCTAATTCAATTTCTGTTCAGATTAAACTTAGCATGGCACAAAGCCTAAACTCATTAAACAGTGTCTAAAATATTGCCATTGATTAATGAACTCAGTTTCATTTCTGTCAGACCATAAAAAAACTTACTTTTAAAGAACCCAAAAAGCATAATAGTTGTGATTTGAGAAAAAACAACAGAAGAAGGGTTTTAGAACATAGATAGAAATGAAACGGGAGAAGAAAATGAGAGGGAAGAAATAAAGTTACAGTGGTTGGGTTTGGAAGTGATATTGCGATTGGAGCGGAAGGAGAGGCCTCTTGTTGTGGCGATCAGAAGCTTCTTCCTCATCTCATCAACGTGTTGGTGGAGAAAGAGGGTTTAGGGTTTTGCAGGTTGCTTCATTCAAAATCCAAACGCGCAGAAACCGCTGTCACCAAATTCAATTACGGGTGAACCAATGCAAAATTAATTACATTTAATTAATTATGTTAAATGTTCATTAGTTTAATCTCATTTCATTTTTTTTCAAAAATGTTATTACAGTTGAAAGTTATCGAAAATTAGAAATTAAAAATCGTCTTAAAATGCTTTTTAAAATAATTATTATAATAGAAATACTACTGACAAGAGAAATGCTAAGCTAGTACCAAGATTTAAATATTAAAAGAGTTTATTTGCAATTTTAATTATAAAATATCATTATAATATGATTTTATACTGTTCCTATAAGAGGGTTTTCTACTTAAGTTTAGGGAGACTTCCAAATCATTCATGTATAAAAGTGTAGGAATCTATAAACATGTTTTTATGTTTATTTTTTAAAACAGAATATTAAGTTACTTGGATATTTACGTCAAATTCAAGAGATACAATTTTACTATAAATTGAATTAATTAAATATGATTTTTTTTATCAACAATACATAACAAATATTATTAAGTGCTATCAACAATACAATTTTACCATAAATTAAATTCATTAATCTATTTTACTAAGTGTTATTAAACTCTTCTCAATTTCTAAGTTCTATGTCTTTGTTATGAGAAGATACATTAAAGATTCATGTTAATGGATATAACACCAATTTAATTCAGAGTATACAACTAAGAATAAATCTCATTTTACTAAGTTAGCTTTATAACATGAATTAAATATAAACTCACTTCTTAATAATTATTAATATTAAGAATATATAAAATAAATATAATCTTTTATTTAATAAGTGATATAAGTGGGGAGTTGGTATTAGAATTCCTTACGAAGGATTTCATTCCCATTTAGGTCACCTTGAAATTTTCTTTTTGTATGTCACCCACCAACATGTGTATGAGATAATACATAAGATTAATTTTTTATTAGAATAATGTTGAGAGCATCATAAACTTTTGACAAGTATAATAATTTATTAAAGTACAAATTAAAAAAAATCTAAATAAAATTTAATTAGAAACAAATTACAAATTTAACTAGACACAGTTTATAAGTGTACATGGTTATAATATTTTGAAGTTTATAATAAAGTTACATGAGTAGGAATAAAAGATAACATTTTAGAAAAAAAGATTATCAGTGAGTTTAAATGTTGAGAGTGAGTTTTATTTATTTCTCGTTTTTCTGTAATGACGTGATCCCAACTGATTCCTTAACTTCAGAAATTATATTAGAAATTATAGGACTTTGAAAGTTGATAACCAATATTGTTTATGAAATAAAAATCATTGCATAAAAATTGTGAAAAACATGCTAGTTGTAGAAATGTGATTAAAGCTTTAAAAATATTTGATAAAAAATTTCAAAAGATGATTAAAGTTGGACTATACTATAGGAAAGTTGTTTTCAAAATGTTTTAATAAGAAAAGTTTTAACTTCAGAAATTATATTAGAAATTATAGGACTAAGCGTGTATTGGTATAAGCAATAAAAAAACTTATTTATTTTTATATTAATTTACTTCGATTCAATTTAATTTGATATAATAAGGAGACTACTCGAATGTTTTTTTATTGTGGTTTTTAGCTTACATATACATAAAGTTATTATTGTCGCTTCTATCTTTTATAAATATTTTATTACTATCACTCACTCCTACAACAGAGAAAAAAAAATATAGTTTTCAAATATAAGAAAGTTTTTATGAGAGATGATATGAAATATAAATATACATTTCTTAAGAGAATTTTACGAAAATTGAGAATTTATAAATATAGTATATTCTTTATTTTCGTGTACACAGAATTTTATAAGAGTGAAATAAGAAAACAATCTCACTGTATTTTTTTTCTTTTTGTCATTTCACACAATTTTTTCTTTTGCTATTTCACTACACAGAATTTAAACTCGTTAGATGCTTTCATTGTGTTTATAAAAACCTTGGAGACTTGATTAAATTTGCAAAGAAATAAGAGTTTATAAATTTAAAAACCTGTCAACTCTTCACAAATTACAAAATTTGCATATTCTTTTTAATTTTACAAAATATTTAGGATTAACAATATTTTTTCCTATTAAAAACCTAAGAAGTGCCAAAATTAAGTTTTTTTTGTTATGTAAAATTGTGACTTATTGGAGGACTAAAACCACTCCATTACAATACTTGAAATAGAAAATCTAATTTGCGTAGCTAGAAGGAACCAGGAACCAAGATCTCGAATTTGGAGAGAAAAAAAATGTAAAATTAAGTCTTCAAAACAAGCATAAAACATGAGTGAATCCCTTATCTAAAACCATGTATGATGAATGAATTAGTATAAAATTATTCTAATCTAACCACTAATCTCAATGAATATATATAATTATGTTGAAGAATTTTATCTTCTAGAAATGATAAAGACGCAAGAATTGACATCGAACAAAACAAATCTAAACAACAAAACTCAAAGTCTAAAAGGTTCTCTAAGATTAAGAAATTCACTATAAATATTCATATACCATTATTATTCCCAGTAGGTACACCAGAACAAATGTAAAAACAATAAACATGTTTCAATCCATAAAATGATAATCAAATTAATTAATAAATATGAACATGCGCAGCCACTAATCCACGGCGACTAATCAGTGTTTTACTTTATCTTCCACGAAACCTTTTTTTTTTTTTTTTTGCTCAACGGATAATCACAATTTTGTTTATGCTATAAGACCTAACTGCCACATAGTGTAACAAAAAATAAACACAATAAAATAATTCACTTTAATTAATTTCATGTATTAATTAATAACTAAAATTGGTTAATCTATGAAAAACTTAATTATAAATTGAATAAAAAAGGGGTAAGCAACCATGAAACTGTCCAAATTAAAGATAATTGACATTCCTTGCTTCCCACTATGTCACTATATATTTGAAACAACCAACATTTCTTATTCATGAACAACTCTGTTACCATATAAAAATTTGGAACATTGCATCATGCAAGATCCTATTTATGAAAGCTGTCATCTTATGTAACCATAATTAATATATTATATGTTCAAGTAATATAATAATGTTCACAAAGAAACTGCAGAACCTTGTTCTGTCCAACATGATGTTCGGCAACTTAGCACAGCTTTGCTTTGTCAACTTCGTCAAACTGTGAAATCATTGGAGACAAAAGAGGATATGATTTTATTCATATTCACTCTGATAATAATTCCTGTTTGGTTCAAAAATCCATGTCAAGTTGTTTGGTGCAGTTTCATCCACCATCATGAGCTTGGCTTTTACCATAAGCTTTTTATATGTGGTCTTGTTTGTGTCATGCAAATCCAACATGGTGTTGTGCATTGAACTTGAGGAGTTCTTTCCAGAAGAAAGATATGCTTTGATGCTCATAAGGGATTCTTTGAATTCATCTGTGAATTTGCATGGGAATTGGACAGGCCCTCCTTGTATAGACAATCTGAGTAGATGGATTGGTATCACTTGCTCAAATTGGCATGTTGTTCAAATTGTTCTTGAAGGAGTTAATCTCAGTGGTTATTTGCCTCCCACTTTCCTCCAAAACATAACTCTCTTGAGCCAACTTGACTTCAGAAATAATGCACTTTTTGGACCATTACCAAGCCTCAAGAATTTGGTGTTTTTGAAACAAGTCCTATTGTCATTCAATCATTTCTCAGGGTCAATTCCTCTGGAGTATGTTGAACTTACCAGTCTGCAAGTGTTGGAGCTGCAAGAGAATTACTTGCATGGTCAAATTCCACCCTTTGATCAACCATCATTGACAAGTTTCAATGTGTCATATAATCATCTGTCAGGGCCTATTCCTCAGACTTCTGTGCTGCTAAGGTTCCCAGAGAGTTCATATGGCAATAATTCAGATCTTTGTGGAGATCCATTGGATAAGTTGTGTCCTATTGAACCTCCTGCCCCATCTCCAGCACCATTTTCTGCACCACCTCCTTTTGCTATGCCTCCAATCCCAGAAGTGAGGCCAAAGAACAGGTATAGAGCATGGACTGTTGCTGTGATTGGTGCTGCAGCTGCACTGATTCTTCTTTCTCTGATCATTGTTATTGCTTTCTTGTTTCGTAAAAGACAAACAAGTGGAAAAGAAGTAAGAAGAAATGATTCAGCTGGTAAGATACATCTTATGCATGTCAATTCCACCCTTCACTTTATTAACAACTTATTGCAAATTGCAATGCTATTTGTGTAAACTTTCTAAGATAAAAAAAAAATGTGAAAGAATTTATATAATAAACTTAGAATTTCCAATAGTAAAATGCAATCTCATTCTGATTCAGGATTTCTAAATGTGTTGAACTTATAAATGTTTTGAATTTTATAGGCTATGCTTTTGGGGCATGGGCAAAGAAGATGGTGGCTTATGCTGGGGGCAGTGATGTTTCTGAAAGATTAGGCAGATTGGAGTTTTCTAACAAGAAACTGCCAGTTTTTGACTTGGATGATTTATTAAGGGCATCAGCAGAAATTCTAGGGAGAGGGAACTTAGGTATTACGTACAAAGCAACACTTGAAACTGGAACTGTTGTTGCAGTGAAGAGACTTAACCACATGAACGAACTGAGCAAGAAGGAATTTCTCCAGCAGATACAATTGCTAGGACAGATGAAGCATGAAAATGTAGTAGAAATAATCTCCTTTTATCATTCAGAGGAGCAAAAGTTGGTCATATATGAATTCATCTCTGATGGCACTTTGTTTGAATTCCTACATGGTTAGTTTTGATTCTTTCCTTCCTTAACACAAAACAACTAACTCAAAAGTTAATACTCTAACATTCATAATCTGATGGTGCTAGAGGGTAGAGGACTTGGAAGAATGCCACTTGATTGGAACACAAGACTTTCTATTATCAAAGACATAGCAAAGGGTCTTCTTTTCCTTCATCATTCCTTGCCTTCTCAAAGGGTCCCTCATGCCAACCTCAAGTCATCCAATGTCCTAATCCATCAAGATAGTAAAGGGTACCATTCCAAGCTCACAGACTATGGTTTCTTGCCTCTACTCCCAGCCAAACAGAATGCAGCAGAACTAGCCATAAGGAGGTCACCAGAATTTGTTCAAGGGAAGAAGCTGACACACAAGGCTGATGTCTATTGCTTTGGCATCATTGTGCTAGAGATTGTAACTGGCAAAATCCCTGGCCATATCATAGGTGAAATTGAAGAAACAACCAATGATCTTTCAGATTGGGTAAGAACTGTGGTGAACAATGATTGGTCCACAGATATATTGGATTTAGAAATACTTGCAGAAAAAGAAGGGCATGATGCAATGTTAAAGCTAACAGAGTTAGCTCTAGAGTGTACAGATATGACACCAGAGAAGAGGCCTAAAATGAGTGTAGTATTGGTGAGAATAGAAGAGATAGAGCAAATGAGAAAGGAGAATGACTAAAGTTTAAGTCCACTGCATGAAGTGTATCTCAAGAATGTCATTGTATTAATCTGAACATTCAATTCATTTGACAGACACATCATCCAAGTTAGAAATGGATTAACAATTGCATATAAGAATATGTGGGAGAACATTTTTCCCAGAAGAGATAAAATCTCTCTGATATTGAGAAATTATTATGCCCTTTGTTTTCTTATTTTACTTTAGAAGACAGCAAAAAAGACTTTGTAAAAGGACACATTCTTTTAGATATATTTTTTAAATTAGATGGACTTTATTAAAAATTTAAATTTTGCTATCACGTTTCTTATTTAGTGAGTTTTATTCACGATTTTGTATTTTCAATCAATTTTAATTAATGATAAGAATCTGATAGAAATATAATGTGTGTTGTATAGTGACATATAACCATCAGAAGGAAAGTAATCTTTATTCACTGTTTTGGGATATAAAACATCAGTTATTCAAAATCACTTGTGATCACCTTTCTAGATGTACTGTTTTTTGTGCCCTTTTGCTTCAGCTAATGTCCAGATTTTGCAGAATATCACAATTTAGTTGAGCTGTTTATTGAATGAGATTATGATTATTCTCTCCATTACATAGATTCATTAGAGAGAAGGATCATAATCAATCAATCAATCAAGCATTTGAGTTTGAAGAGAGAATGACAATTTTTAATCTATATACATATATATAATAGGATAAGCTTTTTGGAGTCTTTAATCATCTCTATTATTTTTCTATCAGATTAAAGTATAAAAGCTTTTGTAGTGAACTTGTCACTGTGAGTTAATATGAGGAACTTGAACTGGGCCAAAAATTTTGGGCTATTCAAGCTTCTTCCCATGGGGTACCCGCTACAAGGAAACTTTGGCATTGCCACGTCCACTTCTTACACAAATAATTTGCATGTAAGCACTGCTTTTGACAGGTTGAGTTGGATGCAACCAAAATGGAGGAGAATACATGACATAACTTCTAAGAAATTACATATTATTTCCAAATTTTTACAGTTTGAACTTAAAAAAGTAAATTGCCAATGCTTTTAACTGTTAATCAAATATAATTTCTTAAAGTTGATTATTCTCTTTATCACAATAAAATAATAACTTTTTTAGAGTGGTATGTTAAAAGAAAGATCTATCAGTTTATATTTGACCGCTATTAATCTAAGGTATCAACCATGTAAAAGATGAGGTTAATTTTCACGTGTCCCAAGGGGTGCCAGTATCGAGTATCACGATATTATAATTTTTAGGGAGATTTTGTTGGTGAAAATTGAATTGCATAGGTGTAAGATTGCCTAAAACATTTCCTCTAAAAGAAAATTAAGTGGGACAAAGGTGTTAGCTAATAAGTTAAATTTATTAAATTCTACATGTTTTGGTGTAATTATAATTATATTTCATGTTTAGTTTTAATAATTAAAAAAATAAATATTAGCATTTTGTAAGAAAAAAAAAAAAAAAAAAAAAAAACTCATTTCAGTACACGAGTCAGCCAAACCTCTTAAACCGCAACCGCAAGGCTTAGCTGGTGACTGCACTCTGGTTTTTGTCCTCTTCAGAAAATGTGGATTAACATAACACTGCATCACATTGATGTTGATATGTGTAGCAAATAAAGAATGACTCATATTGTAAGAAGCAGCCAACACATACTAAAAAAACCACGTGTAAACCATGTAGCATTTCACATAACTAGGTGTCTCTCAACTACGTTCCACACCAAGTTTCCCCTTATAAGCACGATCACTCCACCTTTTTCATACATGCAAGAAGAGCACTATTTTCATAGTTTCTCACCTTCCAAATCTCCATTTCGTAAAGAGAAAACCCTTTTCTGAATATAGAATAATACAGTCTCTCAGCTGGCCAAGGATCTTTGATCTTGAAAGGCTAGTTGTGTGCTGATGGCCACCCGTAGATATGCTTTTGGAAGGGCTGATGAGGCCACTCATCCAGACTCCATGAGGGCCACTTTGGCTGAATTTGCCTCCACTTTCATCTTTGTCTTTGCTGGAGAAGGCTCTGGCCTTGCTTTGGGTTTGTACATATTCAAAATGTTGATTCATACTTGGCATATTTTGAATTGTTTATTGTACTGACATTACATGACATAACCTAATCTTCCTTTGGCTGAAACCTTTTCAGCTTAGATAAAGGTGCTACTTAACCTTGGATTACCTAATATGCATGCTAAGAATATATATATATATATATATATATATATATATATATATATATATATATATATATATATATAATTTTTTTTTTTT
>Ga0099824_1005849_pt1 | contig 17181 bp, 4 predicted proteins | sample SiratrowhiteBW_FD_76837 | JGI IMG/M metagenome (GOLD analysis project Ga0099824, IMG submission 76837) | Root nodule microbial communities of legume samples collected from California, USA - Siratro white BW | ecosystem: Host-associated > Plants > Roots > Nodule | place: USA: California... | reverse complement strand
TATTAAGTATTTTTTTTTTTTATTATATTTAAAAATTATAAACACCCTAATTTTTTTTATAAATTGTTTTTTTTTTTAATTTTTTTTTTTTTTTTTTTTTTTTTTTACATATGTAACTATATATTTAAGAATGAAATTAAAAATAAATAAATTATTTTTTAGTTCAATATATGCAATGAAAAGCTCAACCAAAACAAAAGAAATGAATTAAGCTCAAATACATAATACCTTTAATATTGTCTTACTAGACTTTATTACTATGAACTTCGGTCAACGTATTTCTATGTGAATCTTAGACAAATCTACAACTATTTAGCATATGACAAAAATAGTAGAATGAATTTATCTTAAAATTTAAGAAAAATATATAATTTAAGTTAAAGACTTGCATTGAGTAGAAAGGTTAATCCCGACAAAATACATGCCAACAAAGAGTCTCCATATAAGAATTTGGGTTGACAAAAAAATGCAACTACAATATATAAAACAAAAAATTACATCATATTTTGGATCAGCACTTCAATGCTAATAATTTTGGATCCATCAATGTCATGTAATATTGACTATGATGTTATCTATAATCATTTCAACAAACTACAGATTAATTTGTTTTTTAGTGTCCTACATAGTTGTCCACGTTACAATTCACATCTTATGTTTCACAAAATTACAAATGGAAGTTTCAAAAGTTGAAAATAATAATAATTACTTGTAACTATAACAGTGTCTTTCTTTAAAGAAGTCATTTAACTACAATATACAAGATGGTTTTATGTATGAATTACTTATTTTTATTGAATTATGGTATTCAATTAAAACATTTATAAGAACATATAGAGAAAGAGTGAGGGTAGAGAAAATGGGAAAGGATTAGTTTAATCCAAAAGTAAAATTTACTATTCATCCTTGTAATTATTTTTTTAATCTAATCGTTTTAACAAGTCAGTTGTTCCGATATTACACTGATAATGACAATGTTGATAAGTTGAAATTGAGAAAACTACATCTATAAGCTTACAAAATCAAATCCAATGTAAGAAAAAAAGAATTCTTGATCATGTCAATGTTGATTTATAGAGACCACCTACACTCCATCACACTCTAATATCAAGTACTTATTGTTGACGGTAATTTTTTATAAAAATAAATTATCTTTTAAAAGTTTATCATTCAAACACTTATCAATACGAACCAAATAATATAAATAGATGTATACTTTAATACATACACACACACACACCAATCAAAAGCACATCATTATAGGTTGAATACAGTGTGTTTTCTCCGTCTTATTTGTTCAACTCGCTAAAACAATTACATATTTGGTTCATCTCAAAATTTATTAATTTTGCCAACTTCTAGAGAAGCTTATGAAAAATAAGTCATTAATTCAACAAAATAATATCAACCAAACATTTGCTAAGTACTTGAAATCTGCTTAATATCACATGCCTATTATACAGTAACCACTCAAAAAATGTCTTGTATGAAAATCTGGTCAAGCATAAGCTAACGATTAACTTACTAATGCCCTTTACTGACACAGCACGCATATAACCAAAATGACTAGCAACAACTAAAGGTTAACTATAATTGGCTATGACTATTACATGTAGCATTGATATTGATACAGAAGCAGTGTTCAGACTAGAGAATTTAAACAATCAGGCTGGAGAATGATGGCAACTACAAAAAGAGGGTCAGTTACAAGGCTATACAGAAAACTAGAAAATGAATTACAAACTACAGAACTACAATAAAAGGAATCCTACAACCAAAAATATCTCTTAACAGAAAAATGGATGACCGGATGAAGTAAGATTCTCCGGTTACCTAACTACTACAGCAGCCCCTTGGTGAATATTTGCTTTTGCTGTTCATTCAGCCAAACTTGCCACCACATCATCATCAACACTCCCTAAAATGAGAATCACAAATATCATTTATAGTTCACAGAATATTACTTCTGAATGATGCAATCAAATAAATCACATTTTCTCCCTTTTATTTCAAGTGCTCGCAACTCTTAACACTCACAATAGTATTGAAGGATCATTAATCATGCTGGTAGCTAAAGAAGTGATAGCAGAATTCAAATTCCTTTTTCTACCAAAAAAAACAGTTGATTTACTTGTCAAATTTTAAAGAATGCTTGCTCTCAGACAAATAAAACTCAACTAGGATGGATTGGCATCATAGTAATGAACAAATTTTCGAAGCACATAATAGATGGCATGGATAGGAAGAATAACATACAAGGAGAAATGGTTACAAGAGTTATGATTAAACCCAAGGAAAAAGAAAGATTCCGCAAAAGTAGATGAAGAATACAAAGGAAGGACATTTGGAAGAGTGACTAAGGAGCTTGAAGAAGAACTATTAAAAGTCAATTACATAACTAGATTAGAGAACCCTTACTATATTTAAGAAAAATAAAATTTTTTAGATTAGTAGTATTCCCGTCTAGACCGGGGGATGAATTTTAGGCCCAAAATAAGATTAAGGAGGCGTGGGAAGTAGTCCAATTATGAGGTGGAAGTTGAATGAATATGCACCTGCCATGAAATTGGGTCGCGACCTAATTTAGAGGCCCAATACAATTATTAGGAACCAAAGCCCAATCAAACTGACGCTCTCTACGACCGATACTCGACTATGCACATTTCTGTTAGATCGTTAAGATTTAATATTGAATCATTAATTATAACTAAGGTGTCATTTAAATATAGTACCAAAATGTATAGATGAAAAGGTATAATGATAGAAAAACAACTTCTATTTAAACTAGCCAAAAGTGATCAAAAACCTTAGCAACTAGAACGCTAGTATTTTTAGAAGCTAAAACCATTGTTTGGCTATTAGGATAGCTCTATTAGGAATAAGATCATTTGTAGTGTTTGTTTAAGAGAATAGGATAGTATGGCCTAGTCTTGTAACCAAACACCACAGTTTCTTGTTAAAGCTTTAGGTGTTAGGTCTCTTCTCTTTTATATAGGTGACTTCCGTGTGTAAATCACAATTTGAAAAATTGAATGAATTATAGTTTTTGGAGAAGCTTGACCGTGAGGTATGAATATGTCTCTTTGATCCTTATCTTGAATCTTGAATCTCTTGCATTTAAGTACTAGTTCTTTGCACTTATCTTGAACTTGTTCAATTGGTGTGTTCTACATTCCTTTATCTCTTTCCACCTTTTATTATCATTTGATCTTTAATCTTTTTTCCAATGTCATTTACTTTTCTGCAAGCATTAACATCAGTTCAATGGTTTGCGTTCACCTTTTTGGTTGAGCCATGAAGCTTCAAAAATGGGTTTTATACCTGTCCCGCTTTGCAAAGGGGTGTATTTTGAACCTGTACCACCTAGGTTGGGGTGTATTTTAGGCCCAATGAAATACTAGGGGCGTAAAAAGCAATCCACTTATAACGAAAAATTGCATAAACGCACACTTGTCAGAAAAGGCTCAATGAAGGGGCCAATTAAATTATTATTAAATTACTAAATTACCGTCCACATAAACTGTTGCTCCTCCTAACCATATTCGACGATGGACGTTTTTGTTAATTTGTTGAGATCTAATACCAGATAATTTAAATAAACCAAATTATGTTTAAATTTGGTACAGGAATACCTCATAGGAAAGGTATATATAAGGCGCTGGGATATGGAAAAATCTTCTATTTAGACTAGTTAAGAGCGATCAAAAACATCAGGAGCTAGATTAGGTAGGACCCAAGAATATGGTTGGGGTGCGAAAAGTGACGGACTAGTTTAAGAGCGACCAAAAACATCAGGAGCAAGAAAACATCATGAGATTCATTCCATGAAATCCATACAATTCTTGCCTTCTTTTGTGATTTCCTTTACATCTTCAACAAATATTTGTCTTGTCTTTGAATTCTATGTTTATTTTGTTGAAATCTTGTTTTGTTAAAACACAGGTTTCATATTTCATGTGTTCTTCATAAATTTCCATGATCCAGTTAGTTGAATCTTATTCTAGGACCATTCTAAGACAACCTACAAAGAGAGATCATGTTCTTATGGTTTGATTTTGGTTCATAAACTTGGTTTGTGGCAATATAGAAAATTTCAATTGGCTGTGTACAACAGTTTTACACTGATGAGTGCATGTAAATTAAATTCAAATCCTGAGCATGCTCATCTTGATTGCATTCTATTTCGATAGTCTGCTAGGACTTTCTTTAGAAGTACCTATTTACCCTAAATTAAGGTTATGGAATAATCCAATCAACCATCAAATCAAAACTATACCTGAATAACTAAGATGTGTAAACTGAGTTCGTATATAAAACAAAGGATGATGTATCCAGCCTTATATGAATTTAGTGGATTAAGATCAGATGCAACTTAGATCTAAGTAAGGGTGGATGCACACCCCTACTCCCTAAATTTTCAAACAAGTTCACTTTAAGGTAGCCTTTTACATGATAACAGGGCCCAAAGCAAAAAAAATTTCCTTAAACTAGAGCATACCCCAACAAAATAGCATAAAATAACTGTAGCCTAAGAGTGAATCAATTAAAATATTGTATGAAATAGCAATTTAAATTACTTACCAAGATTAACTTCAAAATTGGAGAGATCAAAATGCATCTCGTGGTCCTGTGTTGTGGCAACAGAAGAAGCTTTGAACAATGCACTTGGAGTATAGTTAAGCTGGTAATTCACAAGTATTGGACCAAATATGTTGAACTTTTGAGCACTACTACAAGCAACCTCTGCATCAGAACACTTTTTAAAAACCACTCTTGCCCGGCTGCTTACTGTATCAACTTCTGTCTCAGCTTCCTTTAGTGGTCCAAAACGCCTAAACATTCTATTAAGATTTGTTTCTGAGGGAACAGAACCCAACTCAGCAAAGTTCATAACAAGTTCAGCAGGGGCATTCTCATTTATATAACCAGCAGGTTTTTGAGGAGCCTCAACATGATTACTGTTAGAATACTGTTTTCTGGAATAGGGCCTTCGACCAACGGTAACAGGCTTCCCTGGATCAGCAGAAACAAGTTCATGGTCCTTTTTCCGGATTTTCCGTGCTGGTTGTGCTGGTTGCGACAGTTGTGCTGGTTGCGCTTCACTGCCATTGTCAATGACCCTGTCTGTCCAATATGTGTCACTCATATCCTCAAATTCAAATGTTTCAGGCGATCCACCTATGGGTGGCTGCTTCCTTTTAGTGCCAACTTTTTCTGTACAAAAGATATCCTTTACAGCATCACCAGCCACAGTTATCGAATCTCTGAAATCAGAGAAGAAACTTACAATAGGATTCAGGAAGCGATAATCTCCAAGAGGGTCCTCTGCCACCCAATGAAGTGAAGATAGCAAACCATCCAGAGATGAATACTCTGTTGTAACAACCATACTAGACCTCTGATCCTCATCAAAGGAAACATCAAACCCATTCCCAGAAATGCCTTCAGAGCTAACATCTGTCTTCTGAGCCCGGTCACCAGAACTCTTCACCACAGAGGGTGAACCAGTAAGTTTACTAGCAACCCTACGAATTCGGTCACCAATTAAAAATGACGGCTTTGTGGTATTAGAAACTTTTGCAACAGAAATTGTTTTCCTTCCATCTTGCTTCCCAAAGTCATCACCATAGTGATCAACAGTCCTCCTTTTTTTGGGGCGTCCAGGTGAAACGAGATTATCATTTACCTTCTCATCAAACCAATAATCATCATCAGGAGAGTCCAGAGTCCCACCCATTAGTTCAGACAAGCTTCTTTCCTTCTTTGTTTCTTGCATATCCTTCAAGTTATGTTTCCGTTTGCGGCGAGTGCTTTGGTTTTTCGAATTTCCAGATCCGGCTTGACCACCATTCTTGCTTAGAGAGGCTGAATAATCAATAGCATTATTCTCATCACCATGAACTAAGGTGTCCATGTCATCGTCAAAACTTCCACAATATTGTAATTCTGGCAAGCAAGAGTAACCCTTGAAGCGATAGAATGCAAGCAGTTGAGCCTTAGCAATCCCAAGCTCCAAACGATCAAACCCACCAGTTGGCAATTCAGATAGTGTTTTCAAGTACTCTACAAGCTTCTCAGGTGAAAAGGTACTTGCATTTAGAGATTCATCCACCCCATGTCTGACACTTAGTTCTGGTCGGATCCCAGTGTTTTCTACAGTCTGGAATTTAATTGAGTCATAGGTATCTTTAGGTATACAAGAACATGACAGCCCATATTCTACTCGTCTTGTTACTTCATCAAGAGCACAATCTACAGCATTCTGAAATGACTCTGAAGTGCTCTGCTTTTCAATAGAAGAGAAATGTGTCCTAAATGGTTTTAGCTGAGATTCTTCATTCCAAGCAAATGTTCTGTCCCCAAAATATGCTACCAAATAGCAGTCCTTTTTATAATGCTTCATTGCCTTCTCAGACGAATCTGAGGGATCAAATATCTGTCCAGGCCACCATGGGTGGCTTCTCACCTTTCCCCAAACCATATTTGACACCGAAAAGTTGCTTTCCTTTTCTGTTGGCAGCAAATATCTTGCACAATGAGATAGTTCTGAATTTGCAGCCTTCATTAATGACGACCGCCTCGTGACTCTTCCCTCTACTTTTCTCTGTTCAGGTTCAACAAATTCTTGAAGTTCCCGAGCTCCATTTGAACCAACCTGCTCAGAAATGCCTATTTGTACTTCAACCTCTTGCCTAATATTAGACTCATCATGGACTTCGTCCTTTCCAGCATCCATCAATGCAAGGTTATCCTGGTCCGCAATTTGAGCATCTTCTACAATTACAGAAATTGCATTAGCATCTAAATTTTTCTCACTCCTGAAAGATACAAATGTACCTTCATCCACAGAATTACAAAGACCATTGTCAGGAATGAATAGAAAAGTTGTATTTATGGTTACAACATTTTTTACAACTGATTGAGCTGAAAAGTACCAGTTACGAGATCAACAGAGATCTTACCTTCAATATATGAAGTGTGGTTCATTGTTTCAGTAATTTCTGTCTCTGGTTGAACATTGACTTCTACTTCTGTCCCCTTCAGCAAACCACATCCTTTAGCATCAGAAACATCGTTGTTTAATTCATCTTCTTCTTTTAAATCCTTATCAACTATTCCCTGCCCTGTATCTGAAGTAACCTGTATAGTCTCAGACATTTGTTCCTTTTCAGTGCATTTTCTCAAGAACTGTTTTTCCTCAGAAGTTGGCAGAACCTCATCCATTGTAACTTCAGTTCCACCAACCACTTCTTTGGAGTCATCATCAACTCTATTAATCTCCACGGGTTGTTCAACATCTGAATTTAACTTTTCATCAGATTCAACTTTGTCACCGATACATTCTTTCTCCAATATTTTATCACTATGCAAGTTGGCAATGTTCTTCTCTTCGTCTAAGGTCACATCATCTCCGTCCCTTTTTGCTCCATTATCCTTTTCAGCACATTCACTCTGTACATTCTCTCCTTCTACAGAACTACCTGTTAACTGGTATCCTAAACCATCATCATATCTACTATTTGTCACCTTGTGATCTGAGGCTCCCGCATCCAGTGCATCTGTGCACTCATCCCGGGTATCTGCCACAATAGGATCTTCGATATTGCTGACTGCAGTCCCCACTTCTTTCTGAGCTCTATTATCGAAAACAGCTTCCTCCTGTAAAGATGCAGCATCAACTTCACTACCAACAACTGCTTCATCTCTATCTTCCCTCCTCACTACCACATTATCCAATTCCATTGCCACATTCTCGCTCCTACCTTCTTCAGATTCTACACCCTGAGGGTCCCCACCACCTACGGCGCCAGACCAGACATTCTCCCCAAAACCCTCAACTGATCTACCACCACCCACTTCACCACTCAGCTCAGCACCATTCCCATGTGTGCAAACACCATCTATGTACAAATCAGACCCCAAAACCTCCACCATTACATCCTTCCCATTACAATCCCCACCCTCTCCAATTAACTCTCCCGAGAATGAACCCTCCATCTGAACCTCACCCCCATAATCCACAGACCCTTCTAGGGTTTCACCCCCCACTTTCCCCTCATGCTTCACTGCGGATTCTGAAGTTCCACACAAACCCTTCTCTTGTTCCTCCATGGGTACTGTATCTAACAAAAAATTAAAACTTCAAACATTCAATAAACTAAAAAACCCCAGCTTTTCACCCCGGAAATTTGGAAAATTGCAAATGACCCAGATGAAAAAAACCGCACAGATTTCTCCACGACGCACACCGAAACAAAGGGAACAAGAAACAATATTGCAATAATCCCAGAAAGGAAAATAACATATAAATCAAACGTGGATACCCATCAAAGAGAAACGAACAATAAAAAAAACAAGAACAGAGTTGGTACCAGGGTTAGATCTTGTTGTTACAGTGAAAAGTGTACTGAGGGTTTGGCTGTAGGTTTTTAGAGAGAGAACGTTTAGAGAGAGAAAGGAAAGTCCCGATTCTTAAATCCGGATATAATGCGTCCTTGTCCTTTTCGCTTTTCAACTTGTGGTTTCACTAACATTACCTGCTGGTGTTGGTAATGTCCGTCACGTCACCTTCGTTTATCTACGTGCCACTTCTTTATTGGGCCACGTGTGATGGTAAATCTGGAACTATACAATATAATCATTACATAAACCACTTTGGCATTTGGAATTATCATGGAAGTAAGTATCACTGAAATCTGGAACTCAGCATTTAGTGTTGTTATACGAGGAACATTGTTTAAAATTAAATTTGTTATAAACATCGTAAACTTGTTTCAGATAAGTATTTTAGTCAATCAATTCATTTTTCTGCAAAATCCAAAATTATTGAGACTAATAATTTCTATTATCTTCCTATTAGTTAGTAATTAAGTAGTTTATTTAACTTTGTGTAGAAACTCCATATTTTCTTCTTAGTAGTCATTAGTGATAAGATATGTTTTAGTTTATAAAAGGGAAAAAATTTGGATAAAGGTCAAATTGATGAAAGGATGTTACACTTTTAATTAATATTTGTTTAATTTGAAAGTAACTGTCATTTTAATTTTTTCAAACTTGTTTTTGTTTTTATTAATTGTTTTTATTTTCAATTTTTTTAATCATTATAAAAATATATTTGTTTTTTTTTTACTACTCCTTATTGTGAAAGGAATGAAAATATTCTTTTTTTTCTCATCCTCTTATAGTTTTCTACAAGAAGTACCACATGAAAACAGGTTAACAAATTTGATTGAAGAGTTTAATAAATTTGATATTTTCTCAGGTGTACAAAAAAAATTGAATGTAAAAATTCTCTGGTTATATGATTGCATTGAATAGTTGATTGGTGCTACACAAGTAATCAAATAAATAAAAATAAAAGAAACATTGTAACAATATAATCCACCATAAGTAGTACAAATTTAGGAGGACTAGGTACAACATATGATTAGGAGGGAAGTGTGGATTGATTTAATCAAAAGGAGAAACTAAAGAAATCCAAAAAAATAAAGCAACCTAATGGGTCAAATAGTTAAAAAGAAATATAAATGATGGAAAAGAAAGAAAAGACAAACACTATTTTTATCATCCTAAATTTATTTCAAGAATATTTATAGTGATTTCAGAATTTAACTTATCACCTATGTTAGGTCTTCTTATACTTGACTAAATAAATTTTGAAAAAGTAATATCGTCTTTTATTAATATAGTTTATTAAATGTCTTTTCTTAATGATAAATATTTTAGTATAATAACTTCCTAATTACATTCATAACTTCAACTTCCTAATTACAATTATGTTGGAATGTGTAATCTTTTATTTCATTAGATTATTGGGAGATTCATTCTTTATATGGAATTAATAATGTCTAAAATTATTTAATGTTACGGGTGTGTGACATAATTGGGTGATAATAATTTGTTTTAGACTTAAATGCAATTTCAACTCTATTTCACTAGGGTTATAGTTGATCACGTGATCAGGGTAAATATAAATCTAAAATCATCTCAAAATTTTCTCTCTTAATATGTTTGTATTTTTAAAAAAATAAAAAACAAATAAATTTATCAGTAATAATGATCGTATTGCACTTAATTTCTTGAGTATTTATACTTAATTTAGTATCAAGTTTAAGTTATCTTTTTCTTTATGTAAAATAAATAATAAATCTATTAACTTATAAATATGAAATATTGACTTATGAATACTACTAAGTCTTATAATACTCAATTAACTAAATCTTAAATAACTATATACTTCATTTAGTTATATTCAGTACAACCTTAAATGCTTTATCTTTTATCTTATTAAACTATTTAAAGATAAATTATTTATATAGAATATATATTGGATAAAAGTATCTATTGTAATAAATACGAGATACAATTTAGATGATAACTATATGTTTGGATATTAATATAGTGTCAACTTAATTTCAATACAAATGTATCTTTAACAAAAATAATGAGTGATTGTGTCAAAAACTCAACTTAGAAAGACAATTACATCATATTTAATAGCACCAAAGTTATTCTAATATTTAAATAATTATATCATTAACAAAAACAATGAGTGGTTGACTCAAAATGTCCACCTCACTCAAAAGTAATATTGTCAAGTAGTATAAAAAATTAAGAAAATATAATAATTTTATGGTAAAATAGATATAATCAAGTTAATTAACATTCGTATATTGTTAATTACACATTATCTTTATTTATCTCTTGAAATTAGACTAGTATTGAAAAGATTTTTGTGGAATTAGAGGTAAATTCTAACATTGTGGCAATGTGAGATGAAAATAATATATGAAATATTTAGATTTAACTGAATACATAATGATATGATTATTATTATTTTGTTGATACTCATTGTCTTAGGAATGAGTAGCCACTAAAATTTCATAAGGATACAAATTTTAGATTAGACAATCAAAGGTGTTCTAACATGTATCATTATTATTAGTTAATACTCATTGCATTACGACGAGTAGCCATAAAATTTCATAAGAATAAAATTTATAGGTTAGACACTCAAAGATGTGCTAACATAGGAAGAATTTAAGAACATACTAGACTTCAATTTTAGAAGAAATTCCTTATTCATCTTTACAAGGTATTAGTATGCTTATTTATAGTATGTGATTGACCAAAATTGGAGTCAATAATTTGAATTAAAAAATAAAAATAAACTTTAAATTTTAATACACAATGAGGAGAAGTTATATGGATTTTACTCTTGCCTTACCTCTTTATCTAAACTCAGTACAATTGAAGGATGTCATGTGGATGTCACATATTTATTGCCTTATTGTCATCAGCTACAACGTGCTAGCCCTAAGCGTGTTAGAGTTTGATTGGACTTGATTAAGCCCACTTAATGCTCAAAAACTGAACACTTCTTCCTACACCTTTATATGTTCTTCCTATACCTCTATAATATAGATAAATTGACGAATGTGTTATTAGGTTAAAAAAATATTTCAACCTCTCACTCCTTTACTCGTGTCGCTTGCTCTTGTCGCTTGCTCTGCATCTTCATTATACACATTCACTGTTGTTCCATTCTTCATCCATGTGTCCCAAGACAAGTTTGATTTACGATTTTAGTTTGATTTGGATTGTTTAAAGATGAATTTGGGTATATCGATAAATTGCGTATGCATCTACATTTTTTTTATAAAAAGGTTATACCGAATTTTATAATTTAGTGTACAAAATTTTTTGTTATACATACCAGATTGTAGAATTCGAAAGGTAACTCTCGATTCAATATTACCTCTTAGATTCTACAATCTGGTATGTATAACAAAAAAATTTGCATACTGAACTATAAAATTCGAAAAGCAACTATGATTTAGTATTAAACTTTCAGATTTTACAGTTTACTAGATATAACATTATTATTTTACATATCGGATTCAACAATACAGATCACCCATTTTATATGAAAAAAAACTATAAATATACAAATTATACGCATTCAACCAAATCCATCTAAGAACAATCTAAAGAAAAACATATTACTAAAAAAAACTCACCTTCACTCATTCCCTACAGAGAAACCTAGTGAAAGACCAAAGAACAATTGTCCTTAGATGCCAAATGGAAGAAGAATGAAATTTCAAAGAAAGAAGAAAGCAAAAGGAGGTGCCGAGGGGTGAGGTTAAAATATTTTTTACCTAAAGACAATTTTTAATTTTTGTAATGTATAAAAGTGCGGAAAAGAACACTCTCAAGAATTACATACTAATTTAGACATGGCCAAATACAAGTTTAAATCCTAATTTACTAAAGCTTCATACAATGTGAAATATATACATTGAAGCTCAATAGTAAAGAAAAAAGATCTTAAACTATTCTATACATAGTGGAAATTAATCTAAATTAATAAAAGTTTGATTCTGCTTAATTCAACTGAGTATCATTCTTCCTATATCTTTATGACTATTTCTATATTAGTCGACTAAAGAGTTTTCCATCAACATACCAAAACGAGTCATAGAAGGTCACAAACACATATTCCTCTTCTTATATCATGAAATGTCCAAAGAGCATATATTCTTATCCTTTTTATTTCTCTTTAGTCCTCCATTCTCGTTATCTCTTTGGATGTCAGATTTAGACGCCAAACACATTAGAAATGACTTTCTAAAATTATAAGCATTATCACTTTATTTACGTAATAAGTTGTTAGAGGTTGCTTCTTTTTGCACTCTCAAATTTTGTTGTGACACCACATAATTTAGAAAATAAAATCATAGTATTCCTGTTTTTTCATATTATTTTTTGGATTAGGCTTTTTGAAATTATTGAATAAACCTTCTGGATTGTAAGATTGGAAAAGAAAAATTGTGTTATAGATTCTTCAATCCGTAGTTATAAGATTTACAGCTCAAAATTCAACCATTGGGAAAAAAGCCGTCACTGCTATAAATCTTCAACCAATCTGTTGTTGCTGACTCTGCAAAAATTGTCCTCTTCTTCAAGAATATTTACCATCCTTATCGAAATCTTGGCTGCAAGTCTCTTTGAATAGATATGATACGATTCAAATCTATTTTTGTCTCAGAAAAGAGTTTATTTTCGGATTAAGGGTTAAAAAAAATTGAGATAAACTCTTTCTGAATGAATAGCTGTGGTGTACTTTTTTCAGATAATTCAATCCCGAGTTGTCAGCTCCAGATAATACTATCAATCCAGAATTTTCAACCTTACATGTACAAATTATACTATCAGGACCATATTTTTGTTTTTCGTATGATATAATCTGGAAGGTTATTCAATACTTTCTAAAAGCTTAATCTAAAAACATAGAACCATTATAGTCCCTTTTCAATTATGGGGTTGATACAAGAAAATATGAAATGCAAGAACAAACAACCTAACTCGGATAACGAGGGAACTTTTTAAAATTACAAGGGAACCAACCCTTTGTAGAACAGTAGCCAATTTTTTTCACCCTCAACTCAATTTCTTTTCTTTTCTTTTGTTTCTGTTTCTTTCTTACAGTCTGCTTAGATAAAAAGAGATAGCATTCTTACAGAGAACAAGAGGACGTCCCTGGTTTGGTTAAAAAAACAGGGGCTAAGGGAAAAATCTAACTTATTTGATATACAAGAGGAAAAGGTATGGATAATATGCTATCATTTTTTTTTATCATAAATAGTAATGACAAAGATAAATAGTAATGAAAAGATAGAAGGAAAAGAAAAATTGGATTATAACTTTTGAACAATTTAGATTTTTTTTCCTACATTTTATTTCTTCAAAATTCCCCAACATTTGAGGAAACAAAAATAAGAGATAACCCATTATTTCTTTCCCCTTAATCAAGTTTCCCAATCAAATGAAGTAATATTGAAAAGAATATCTTTTCCCTCCATTTCTTTCTATCAAAATTAGGTATAAAGAATGCCAATATAATTTTGAACGAAAGAATTAAATTAAAAGTGAATACAAAATATTTATTTTAATGTTTAGCAACTCAAACAATATTAATAACAAGAGTAATTAAAAGATTACAATATTGAAATTATTTTAAATCTTCATCTATTCCTTTTATTTTATGAAAATATCAAAATTTAAAACATTTATCAAAAATGTAAATTTTACCCTCACTTTGCTCTTTCTCCAAAAATACTCAAATATAGCCTGAAAACGTAACAAGGATTTAGCAAACAATTTCTCTGCAATTATCATTTTCTTTAACACCCAAAAAAGCATATGCTGTGCAATTTATTTCAAAATCAAAATTAAAGAAAAAAATAAATACAACACTTCGGTTTTACTGCTTTTTGAGCATTCTTACCATGATGTGGAAAGATACAAATAAGAGTTGATTGCAGACATGCAACTAGCCAAATTATCAAACAATTGATGAATCGCATGAAACGGATGTGCTGAGAAATTGATTATTATCAGATATATCAGGAAAATCCATATAGAAGGTTGAAGGTAAACAAAATGTAGAAAACAATAATAAACACCAAAACCAATAGGCTAGTCTAGGATCCCCAAATCCACCTTATTGTTGCAATTGAAGCGAAAGATGAGTTAGGCAGAAGCTGTCTTCTTTTGCTGGAAAATGACAGCATACACAGGAACTGCAACACCAATGCTGAAAGCAGTGAATACAGCAAGGGACATTTTCAATCCCTGGTGTTTCATCCTGTCCAAGTTGTACATGTGCTTTGCATGAAGATAATAGGGCTCATCATGACCATGTCCACCCCCCATCCTCTTCATGGGAGTTGAATGAAAACCTCTGCTCACTGTCAACATATTATGTTCCAGTAAGAAGGCGGAACTCTGATGAAAACAGTGACTTTCCAAGAATCTAAAAGAGTATTGATATGCAATTGTGTATACATACACGCTCAGATATCAGTAAATGTTAACGATTATTAAACAACTAATTTTCCAGAATCTAACAGGGTATTGATATGCAATTGTGAGTACATACATACACACTTATTGCAGTAGGTGGATTGACAAGCTTAATTATATACAGCAAAATTTTCGATCATGTTAAAAAAGAAAGCAGTCAACAAAATTCAAATCTCAACCTAATAAACAATAACAAATATTCAGGGATCAACTGGTCTGGAACAAGAAACAGTAGGCGCTAAAGATCCAACATATATTTTAAGGGTAGATCCGGATAGAGAAGGCCTTTGTTTGGGACTGTTTAGAGATAAGAAGAAGCAATTAAAGAATTATCATGTAATTATCCAAGACTTCTGCATTAGCATCAACCTGGGAGTGTTAAGAAAACGTGAAAGATTGTAAGTAATCAATCACAAACAATTTAACAAAGCAAAGGAAAGTTGCTCTTAAATACTCCATCCCCTTTACTTCTCTCCTCTTCCCTTCCATTAGTTTTATTCCTTCTCATAGGAACTCTCAAACGTTCAATAAACTAAATGCCCTATAAATACAATAGTGGATTTGGAACTTAAAACCTGAGGATAAATGTGAGTTTAACAGGATAAAACATATGTACCAAAACGTCATGTACGTACAGAAAATTTGCAAAATCGGTTACAGCAATTAACAAGAAAAAGAAAAACTTAATCATTCCCAACCCAACAGTCTTTCCTGCAAAGAAAGCCCACAAACAAGATTTAACTGCTTCCCTCCATTTAATAAGAAAGCTCTTTCAAAAGCCAACACTTCTGTACTATCAATAACCAATTGAATTTGTACCTATAAATTAAACTATAACTGAACTCATCCAACAGTATACAATCAACTGCACGTAGCTCATACTTAGAGGGGTCTATGGAGTGTAGAAGTATGCACTATGCAGCCATACCTGCCACATGCAGGAGAGCAAATAAACAAAGAAAAAACAGCAAACATGCAACAGAAACCAAAACTCCTTCTACCTCAACAAACATCACCCTTTCCATGCTGTAAAAAAGGACACTTTATCAAATACAAGAAGTCCTTTGGTTCTAGGTTTACATGGTCTCATCTGTATGAGCTCAAAGAACAGAAAAGTGACAGTCCCAAACCTGCACTCCCTCTTGGTCCAGTTTTCCACATTCAACTAGAAAACAACCATCAACTAAAGTCACTGCCAACACCTCTCCCATCAAACTCCACAATCGATATAAACAAACACAGCGCGAATTGCACGTTAATCCAGCCCTACACTTTCTCCTCGCACAGATTGCATTTCATTCCCAACGCAGGTATGTCAACACTAACAGTTTCCTATAAAATTTGTTAAATTCATGAAAAAAAAAAAATCCCCACTCTTCAATACAACACAACCTGCAACCAACCATTTTTTTTTTCTATCACGAAATAAAAAACCCTAACAATAAAAAAAATACCTCGCCGTTACAGAATCCTCCGCATCCTTAACCGAATTCATCATAAAACAACGAAAAGGAACATCATCGTAAAAGCAAACACGAATTGCATCAAGATTTGCGAATTACAAATCACAAAAACATTAACGAAAGGGAGGATTTGACCTGAGGTAGAGAGGGAAGATTCAGAAGAAGCGATGAGTTTTGCGGCGGATCTGAGTGCGTTGTTGAAGGCCATTGCTAACGCAGATTGGATTCGAAAGCCACGCGCTCGAAAATGAACAGGTTTCCCTACACGCTTGCCTTTTCGTTCGACCTTGAGTTTCGTCGCTCTTCTGAAAACCCTTCTTTGTTTCGTTTTGAGTTTAATATAACCCACTTTTTTTTTTTTCTTTTTTTTTAATTGGGCTCGTTGGTTAAGCCAAGTGAATTAAAATTTAACAGAAGTATAAAAAAAATCCTAAAACTCGCAGTTATAGTTATTTACGAAATAATCGCTTAAACTCTAAAATTATTATTATCGATAAAAATATAGCAGTGTGATAGAGACGAATTAATTTCTATTCATATGAAGTTTTTTATAGACTTAATTTAATTTGCAAAAACTTTTAGAATACCATTTAAATAGTTGTTTATATTCTAACAAAATTACATCACATGTTCTAAAATATTTTGAAGTGATATAAGTGCAAAGTTTAATACAAATAATTTTGACCAAAATAGTATAAACTACTATAATGGCTCACTAAACAGACTCAAGATAATACTGACTAATAAATATAGGGTAAACACATTATAAAATATAATGTTCTTATAAACACAATATTTAAATAGTTTGTTTTATTTATTTAATATATATATATATATATATATATATATA
>Ga0099824_1005847_pt1 | contig 17182 bp, 15 predicted proteins | sample SiratrowhiteBW_FD_76837 | JGI IMG/M metagenome (GOLD analysis project Ga0099824, IMG submission 76837) | Root nodule microbial communities of legume samples collected from California, USA - Siratro white BW | ecosystem: Host-associated > Plants > Roots > Nodule | place: USA: California... | reverse complement strand
TTAAAAATAAAATCTTTTTATTTCAATAATTTCTTTTGTCTAAACTTTTTTAAATTTTTATATTCAAACTTCTTTATTTTATTTTTTTTTTTTTTTTTTTTTTTCTAGTATGTTTTTCATTTAGTTTGTAAATGATTAAGCAGGAAGTTGTGATCAATGCTCACTCACACTGGCCATCAATGAACTTGAGACAACTTAGTTTAGTTCTCTTAACATTTCTTTGATGCTAACTAAAGATTTATTACTAAGTGTGTGTATATATATTTATATATATATATATATATATATATATATATATATATATTATTTGATATAGGAAAGTATTTATAATTTCTTCTCTCTCTGTTGCAGGAGTTTTGCAGACACCTAACCATGTTGCCCAGCAATGGCAGGCTGATAGGTTAGGCTCTGGTTCAAATGTCTTAGATCAAGATCGTACTGATAAGCATGCAGCTCCAGCACAGTCACTATCTGTACCCCTAGCATCTCAGCAGTTTATTCCAAATGCTGCTCCTCCTAGTGCCTTTCCTGGGTCCATGGCTATACCATCTTCTGTTCAACCTGCTAACCAAGCACCTGGTGGTGTTCATTTATTGCCCCCTCCATCATCCAGCACCGGTGAACAATTGCCACCATATCCATTATTCCCACCTGGCCTCATTCCTGGAATGGTTAGAAAGATGCAGATCGGTAGTGGGGTTCCATATTCTCCTTTGAGCCCTTTGGATATCCCAACCATCATACCGCCATCAACTGTGCCACCATCAGAAATTCTACAAAGAGTGTCAAAATTTTTTAAGGAAATTGGAGAGGTAAATCCTTCCGAGGGCCCTATGAATTCTGATTCAAGAGATGAAGATGATGAATATGATAGAGAATTTGAGAGGGAGCCTGCAGTACGAAAGGGAGGGGCTTGTATACCTCCACCCCCAAACTTGCAGGTTGATCCAGAGACAGGAACCTATGCTGATGGGACAGTAGAACGGAAACCTGGATCCGTTGGCTCGGGCAGGTTGGGGCTTGGGGCCACTGCTAATCCCAACGAGGTAAGTCAGTATGATGATGTATATACATCTTACAGGAAGCAGAGAAGCACCAATTACCATTCATCAATGAGTGCTAGAGCCGCAGCAAGATGAAAGCTTCACTTACCTTTTCATCGGAAGTTTTGCATTCCTTATGTTAGAGCGGGTCTGTCAGCTTTGTCTTTATTAACATTTCTTTAAAAGTCTGTAGTTAAGCTGATGCTTTTGCTTGTTATGTTGCGCCAATTGTCCAATGTGCTTTGTCTTCTGGATTCATGGACGACTGGATCCATCATTCGTTGATCAAAACTGAATATCCTAAAAACTTTCAAGGCACTCATGGTAATGGGTTAAAAATGAATAGTAAGCCCTTTCTCTAATTTGCTAACGTTTGATTTTGGTATACGGTTTAATGGAGTTTCGGTCTTGAATATGTGTACCCTCTATTCATGCTAGCCTCCTTTTTTTATTTAACGGATTCTGTTTATTTGTTTGATTCAGCGTGTTTGAGTGAGTTGTGCTTCCGTTGCTCTTTTCAGTTCCACAGAATCTTAATTATCCTTGGCTTATATATAGAAAGAAATTAAAAAGGGGTTATCATAACATCACTTTCTTCAGTTATTTTCATTGTTCCGTGAAATTTGCATACAATATTGCCTTCTAGTGAGACAATAGCTTCAGGACCGTGATCAAGCACGATAAACTAATCAATTGAGCGGCGCAGTTTGATGGTGTTGGCTCGGCAACATACTCAACTTGGGCAGAAAAACTGTAAAGCTGACAGTTGAGGAAAATCACTCAGACTTGACCTGAAACTGACATGATAACAACAACAGCTAATTCCTTAACGTTTATGGGAGCCACGTGGTTTATGTTTTGTCCTGTCTGCTTTTGGCTGTGGAGGTCAGCCACTGGGCTGGGACACATTGAAGAGGCTGTCACTTGCAATAATCTTAACTGAATCTTATCTACCTAGGCTGCCCTCGCTTAACGCCATGCAGTCCTTTTCTTGAAGAACTGTTTGAGTATAGTAATGTTCATCATATCAAGGACTAACGGCGAAGGTTTAGCAGATCGCACCAAAAAATGCCATAATTCTGCCAGCCACTTGACTCTAAGCCCCATTCGGTTAGCGGATAAGATAACCCCAGTAAGCTGGCACGTAGCTAATCAGAATTCCGTTAAATAGCTTCAAATCTTAAAAGGCCCCACTTGGAGAGTTGTGTTTCGACTCTGGGGAATCTTAGGGGACATCTGGGTCTCACCTAAGTTCCTCTGCCCAAAGAAAAGCATTTTATAATCATTGCTTCTTCATCTCCCATTATCACTTCTCTCTTCCCTCTTTTTCCCCGGAGAGACATAATGGATGCTCCCAACACCTAATGCTCTTCCCACTCACACAGGCGTGGACATCCACTCTCCTTTTCCCATGGATCTCCTAGTGCTAGAGAAACAAGAAATTGATTCTCATTCTTTTTTCACACCAGACACGCATCAATTTTCAAAAATTTATATCAAAAGAAAAAGCCAAAGCTTTCATGTCTATGTCTGCTTCTGCACCACCTTATTTTGTTTATTTATAGCCACAACTTTAGGTTATATTCTTAGGATTTCTCTCTATATAAAGTAGGTATCTTGAGTTCAAAATAGATATTACTTGTACAACTACTTCATTATTACTTAATTACTTATTAAAAAATATTATTATTATGTTTTATAAAAAGTGGTTAATTGATTGTATATAAAAAAAATTGTCAAAATAAACTATTTTTATTTAAGATAAATGTCATCAGTCCAAACTCGTTCAATTAAAAAGAATTGATAAAATATCTCAAATTCTTTTACGGCTTCATTTTATAAATGGTTTTTGAACTTTTAAAACTTGTTTGAACCTTAATAATTCCTTAGAATAATGATATATATGAAATAAATATTATTTGTCAAAATACATTTCTTTAATTCTAATATTACTAATACTACATATATTTTACAAAATAGTTATAAATGGACAGTATTAAAAGAAATTACTAATATAATTTTTAAAATCCATTTCTCTTGTACATCCAATCAAAAGTATATATATTTTATTATTACTATAGAAATAGATGTTCTGGTTAACCAATACTTTGATGTGGGCAGTGACAAAAGGCTACCAATACTTTGATGTGGGTAGTGACAAAGGCTGATGGTTAGACTCACTTGGATTGTTCTGGGGACAAATTGACATCGTGACTCAAACCACCAACGTGCATGGATCCACAAATAGTAACCCTCCTTCACTGTCATCCATCTCTTCCCCTGCCTTATAATAATCACAAAACGCATCCCCTTTTCCCTGCTTAAAAGATCACCATCATATCATTTCCCACATAAAAAGCCGGACCAAGTAGTATTAATATCAACAACAATAATAATATAATAATAATAATAATAAAAAGTGAAAAACTCAACTGATTCTTTCATCTTGCTACCTACAACAGAGCCTGCTCTGTTTCTTCTTCTTCTTCTTCACAAAATGATGCCTAAACCCATGAACGTTTTGACAACAAAGCCCTCACCTTTGAGTACCATGGTGGTGGTGCTAATCCTCTGCATTTTGGGTTTCTACGCTCTGCATTTCCCTCACTCTTCTACACCTTCCTCCGCCTCCCAAAACCTCTCTCAGGTGGAAACACTATTTCTCTCCACTTCCTCAAACTCCACCATTTCTTCCTACCTCCGCGCCCTCACCCTGCACCCTCACCTCGCCGGAACAAAACCCGGCTCCGACATCGCCCGCTACGTCCTCAACCACTTCACTTCATTGGGGCTCAAGGCCCACACCGCCACCTACAACACGCTGCTCTCTTTCCCGGTGCGCTCCTCCCTCTCAGCGCATTTTAGCGAAGGAACCACGGTGAGCCTCCGCCTCACGGAGCCGGCCGCCGCCGGCGTGGTTCCAGCGTACCACGCGTACTCGCCGTCGGGTTCGGTGCACGCGCCGGCCGTGTTCGCGAACTACGGGAGGGAGAGGGACTACCGTGCGCTGGGCGAGATGGGAGTGAACGTGAGCGGGTGCGTGGTGGTGGTGCGGAAGGGCTGGGAGATGGGGCGCGGCGCAGTAGTGGAGAGAGCGGAGGCGCACGGGGCGGCTGCGGTGCTGGTTTACGGCGATGGTGACACGTGGCGGAAGGGGTTTGAGAGGGGGCACGTGATGAGGGGAGGAATAGGGGACCCACTTACTCCTGGTTGGGCTGGGATTGAGGGTGGCGAGACACTGGGATTGGAAGATAGTGAGGTTCTGAAAAGGTTCCCCAAAATTCCGTCCATGCCCTTGTCAGCTGAGGTGGCTGAGTCCATTTTGTCCTCTCTTGGGGGTGCTCCTGTGCCCCTAGAATGGAGGGGCACCCTAAGGTCTAAGGTCAGGCATGTTGGTCCTGGCCCCACCATCCTCAATTTCACTTACCAGGTGACGCGAATGTAGAGCAGTGTCTCTCTCAACCCAAAAGCCTCATTTATGCTTTCCAGTGTTTTTGGCTTTCAAAAGTAGCTTTCTTTTGCTTCTTTACATTCTACTTTTTGTCCGTAAAAGTTGCTGGCCGGACCTGTACTTCCTGAAACAACCAAACATTTCTTTAAACATTAGTTTGTTCTTGACAAATTTGAAAGTTTATTTTTTTCGTTGGTTTAGCCATTACTTTTCAAATGTGAAAACTATGGTAGACAAGACATTCTTGAAGCGAACCATGATATGCTTGTTGACTGGTTCTCCTTCTATTTTACGGGGAGCCTTCAAATTTTCTAATACGTTGAAATTTATTAGGAAGGATAAACTCGAGTGAGTGTCACTTTTTGTTTAATGATTTTCATTTACGGTTTTAAGTTTTCTAAAAAAACAGAGTATCAGAAGTGTTTTAAAGATCTGAGTTGATAAAAGAAGTTAGAAGTTGAAAAGGGGAGGGGAACGGTTAAGCTGAAGGTTGTGATCGTGTTTGGGGTGTATGTTTTTACCCGCTTTCGTGTTTTTTCAGGGTGAAAAGAAGGTGGCCACCATTCAAAATGTTTTTGCTGTCATAAAGGGGTCAGAAGAAGCTGATCGATATGTTCTGGTTGGGAACCACAGAGATGCATGGACGTATGGTGCTGTTGATCCCAGCAGTGGGACAGCTGCACTACTTGACATTGCTCGTCGGTTTTCTGTTCTAGTGGGCATGGGGTGGAAGCCAAGGAGGACAATAATTCTCTGCAGTTGGGATGCAGAGGAATTTGGCATGGTAAGTAGTTTTCCTTCTTGACAACTGATATGAATTGTATTTCCAGGAATGATGTGGAAGGTGGCCAAGGTTTATGGCTTTTAATTATTATTTTTTTTCATTTTTGTTAATATCTGCTCTAACAGCTTTCATAGTAATGTGGTGTCAGTGGTTGTTGATAAGCTAGTGACAAATAATTTTTAGACATTCAGGATGAAACTGTTCTATTGTTTGTTTTCTTTGCCCAAATTAAATGTCTTCCTTTGGCTTGCTGTACTAAAGATTCTTCTTGATACTGGTTACAATTTTATTCCCAGTTTTCTTCAATTTATTGTCAATTGCCTTCTTCAACATTCAGATATGGTCACTATCTTATCAAACGAGTTTGCTTTATTTCAATGATGTTGTCCTTACCTGTAATATTATTCTCTCTAAATCAAGTTTATCTGTTTGTGTAGATAGGATCTACTGAATGGGTTGAAGAAAACCTTATTAATCTGGGTTCCAAAGCTGTTGCGTACCTTAATGTGGACTGTGCTGTTCAAGGCCCTGGTTTCTTTGTTGGTTCAACTCCTCAGCTAGACAGTCTTATTCTTGAGGTCACAAAAAAGGTATTTTCTTGAAGTTGTTATCATTTTTAAATGCATGTGCAAACATACGTATAAATAATTCTTAACACATGTATCATGCTTGCTAACATCAATCAGCTTTTGCTTTAATTTCAGGTCAAGGATCCTGATTCTGAAGGTGTATCACTATATGAGAATTGGGCTGCTGCTTCTGCTGGAAGCAATAATGTAATGCTTTTTGTCACTGCTGGCCAAGTATTTGTTAGCATTTGGCAAACATATGTTTTGTCTGATGTTATGATGTTCCATAGACTATAATCTATTGATTATCTCTATTGCTTTCTAGTGCACCAGATCCTACCGGTCCTCATTATATGTTAGTAACTGATCAAACTTGTCTTGGCTTTTGAGCTGGCATATAGCTCAAATTAGTTTAGTAATGAATACTTAGAATAGGGGTTTCAAGAGTTGCTTGAGTTTTGGCAACTTTAGCATTCGAAGCTAAAACTGACTTTATAGGAGACTGACATTCTTTTGTTTTCCTTACATGACAGATTGTTTTAATAGTAGGATATGATATCTGAGTTTTTAGTAATGAAGACACTTGAATTTTGTAGTTGTATTAGACCACGTGGGCCTTTGCCATGCTTCTTTTGAAGAGGGTTTCAGTTTTGTTGTGATCTCCTCATTGCTTACCATCTTTTGTTTTGGTGAATTACAGATTCAGAGGCTCAGTGGAGTTGATTCTGATTTTGCTCCATTTGTGCAGCACGCAGGGGTTCCATCCATTGATATGTATTATGGAAGAGGTACGTACCTCGTCTCTAGAAGATTCTGTCTGATTTATGTAAACTCTTGCTGTGCAAGTAAAGGCCAGTTGGTCACATTATATAGGCTTTTATTTTGGTTATACTATTTCCATCTGTTGAAAAAAAATATTTTGGGCATTTAAGAGCGTAGTCCATGATTTGAAATAATCTCTCTAGTTTATGGTGAGAATAACATAAGTAAAATTTATTTCATGAAGATTTGGGATGATATTTTATATTTTATAGTATATCCATAGACTTTGATATCTCATAATTTGTGATGTAATAATCTCTATCTGATTTCCAGATTTTCCTGTCTATCACACTGCATTCGACTCCTATAACTGGATGGCAGAGCATGCAGATCCATTCTTCCACCGCCATGTTGCTGGTTAGATTTCTCTTTTAACTGCATAATATGGCGTACACATTTCTATTTTTAGTTAACTGTTAATTCATATGGCTCATAAGATGTAACTCTTGTGTTCTTTGTTGTACTAGTTACGGGAGTTTGGGGGCTTCTAGCCCTTCACTTGGCTGGCGATCCCATTCTTCCTTTCAATTACGTTTCATATGCAAATGAGTTACAGGTGCTCATTTATGCTCATGTCTTGTTTAAATTATCTTCTTGTTAACTAACATTTTTCTTGGTAAACATAAATAATATTTTAAATAGGATTTTCGTGAAGGAAGTTTTGTAATATTGATGTCGATTATAAAATTGGCAGCGTATGTTAGTTGCAGATCATTCATATATTGATAATGTAATCTTTCCCTGCTTTGGGCAGGTGTACAAAAACATGTTGAGCAACTTGATAGACCAGAAAATTTCCCTACATCCATTGACTCTTTCAATTGAAGAATTCGCTTCTGCTGCCAAAGAAGCTGATGATGAATTAAAGGTAAAACCAAAAAACTGCAGCGGCTTTCATTTAATGATACATCTAATGCATTAAACACTCCAAATTGTTCCTTATTACCATGTATTTATGCTTGTCTTTCTTTGTTTTGAACTGCAGAAACTGAGATTGCAAGAAACAGAAGGTTGTTTTGTAGATATGAAAAAGCGAGCATTAAATGATAGACTAATGCTTGCTGAAAAAGGGTTCTTGGATGCAGATGGACTTCAAGGAAGACAGTGGTTCAAGCATCTCGTGAGTGTATCTGTTAATTACTAATATAAAATATGCCATCATCGTTGTATTTTGCAAATGAAAACCTGACATTTTGTGTTATATATAGGTGTATGGGCCTTCAAACGACAATGAAAAGCTCAATTTCTTCCCTGGGATTTCTGATTCTATTGCAAGTTCTACGGGTGTAACTGAAAGAGAAAGGCTAGCATCAATTCAACATGAGATCTGGAGGGTTGCCAGAGCCATTCGTAGAGCTGCTTCTGCACTCAGAGGAGAATTCACTTAAAAACACACGCACGAAAATTAAGTTAGAGACGATGGATGAAAACATACGTTTTGAGTGTAAATATTAGTAGTGTTTCTTTCAGTTTGTTACACGAGCAGAGTTGTTAGTTGCATTTTGAGGTATATAACTGTATATTGCCAGCAGTTTGAAGACATGTTCACACAGTGATAGGACTTGTGTTTACAATGTTTTTCTACATTTTGTTTAAAGCAGCAAAGAATTTAGCTACGAGTTGAAATTAAAAATAAAAAGGCGTTAAATAAATCAAATTATGCTATCTGTCAAAAAAATAATAAAAAAGAATTAAAAGGGAAAAAACATTGAATTAAGTGAAGTTCAAGGTAATTTACATGTAAAAAGTCGGGGAAAAAAAACAAAAGAACAATAAGTTCAAGGTAATTTACATGTAAAAAGCCGGGGAAAAAAAAAAAGAACTATAACGCGCCAGGTAGGGGTCGAACCTACGACCTTCTGCTTAGGAAACAGACGCTCTATCCACTGAGCTACGGGCGCTTTGTGCTATCAGAATACATAATAAAGTATATACTAAACGTAGCTATGAAAAGATATCCCGCCTAATTTGTTTTTGACTGAAAAATTTGAAATGGCAGGAGCAAAGTGAAAATGGAAATGCAATTGGGAGAGAGGAAGAAGACGATGGCGGAGGATCCGATCTCCAGCTTCTGCGACGAATTGGCTGCTTTCTGCAACCACCTTCACTCCTCTTCCGATGCCCTCAAGCAATCCGTCGATCGCCGACCTATTCCTCTCGGTACTCTTCTCTCTCTTTTTCTAATTCCTCTGTCTGCTTCCTCAGCAAATTCAATTCAAATTCTTCCATTATCGTAACAGATTCCGCTTCCTCCATCTTCATGCAATGCCTCAATCCCCGCTTATCCACCGCCACCGCCGACCTCGATATGCTCGAATCCATGTCCTTCGGCACTGTCTCTTTCGAAGAGCTCCTAGGTCATTGCAACGAACTCTACAAGAAGAACCAATCCGATCTGCTTCAACTCCAAGAGTGTCTCCAGAGCTGCGGTTACGCTCCCGGTATTTCCAAACAAAAATCCCCTAATATAACCTCTTTCTGCTTCGTAATTCTCTGTTCTTGTTAAATTTTATTTGCTTGATTCAGTTCCGGATATTGAGGAGGAGGATGAAGCCGAGGATATACAACATCAAGATCCGGAAGACAAATTGGATAGTCCGTCTTCTTTCTATGGATCACTCTCCGTGGCCGATCCTAGCTTCAAAAGTTTCGAAGATGATGCTTTGTATCCTTATCTTATGCCTCATTTACTTTCTTCCACTAAATCTCAAGTTAATACGATTTTCAGCTTCTAAATAGATTTTACATGAACGAAAAATACAGAAGAAAAGGATTTTATTAGAATCAGATGAAGTACTGTAATTGGATTATTTTTGGCTCGGAATCACTTGCGATTGTCTTTTCAATTTTTCATTCATTATTATTTGTTTTGGTACTTTTACTTCCAGAAATTTGTGTGTAAGGCTCTGAACAATGATAACTATTAATATGATAATGGTTTAGTGTAGTCATAGATCAGTTTATGATAATAGCTTTTCACATCCCTTAATTCACTTCAGACTGGATGAATCTTTGAGTTTGAAAAAGTTTGGGCTGTCAGATGCATATCTAGCCACCTCAGCATCTGAAGGTAGTGAATGCCACTTGTCTCCATAAGCATGCTTGTTTAATTTAGGAGGATTCCATTCCCTGCTTTTAATTAGTTGCAAGATTTTTTTTTTTTTTTTTGTTAAGGTTTATCCATTTTTCCAGTAACAGTACTGGTCATATTGTTGATTACATGGAAACTAACCTTAGCTTCTCAAATTAATTGTGCGTTGCTAATTCCATTTTTTTTACCACTATTTTTTCATCTACGCATGCAGGTGATTTGTCATCACATGAACCTGAGAAGAAGTAAGTTCAAAATTATGGATATCATTTAGCTGTTGTGGGATTTTCTGCATTTTTACTGATAGTTCCTACACGATTCTCATTCCCCAAGCTATGGATGAACAGATTACAAGAATTTGGGCAGCAAAATCAACCTGTTGCGCACATAATGGTGTCATCTGAGCCCATTGGTAATTGAATAATTTCCTGTTTCAAGTGGTTTAACCTTAAGCATATGGAGTATTTTTATCAGTTCTTTTTACGCCAAATAAATTTAATGTCAGAGAATGAGAATTTAAAGTCAGCTGAAGTTCCGAGTCCCAGGTTACAGATATTGAAGAGCGAATTTGAATGTCTTCCTGCTTACATGAAGGGTCTAGCGTCATGGGAGGTGAGGTATTTTATGCGGTGTTTTTGAGATAACTGTAAAAATTGTTGCTGTAATCGATTATCATTAGAATATTTTTTCTTAAATTAAATTTGTTGAAAAAGTGATTTTAAAATAATTAGTTTTATTTGGATAAAAAAATACTGTTTATATAATAAAGAAATGAAAAAAAGTATGTTTAAACTTGGAAAAAAGTTGGAAAATAATGAGATACAAATTTTCATATTTTATAAAATTAGCTTTTCTTTTCAAGGAAAAAAAAAAAGCGTACTTGCAACTGTTATTGTTTTAAACATATAACTGAGATTAGAAACAATTTTTTTATTGCAAAGCCAGCTGAAATCCCTAAAGTCTACCATTCTCTCACAGGCTCCCTCGATTATACACTAAGGTTGTTGATTCTTCCACATGGATGCCATTTTTTGCAAGAAATCTTGACATTTTTTTGCTTTCACCATTTTTATCTAAATATTTAAAAAAATAGCGTGAAATTTTTATTATTGTTAGTGAAATGAATAAAATAAAAATATATTTTCTTAAATATATATAACTTACAATAAATGCACATTATTTAAAGGGTCTAAACATACACCAGTCATGTTAAAGTTCCAGGACATCAAGTCTCTTGGCATGTTTCTTGGTGCTTTCCTGAGAAGAACAAGATGCTACTTTATTTTACTGTATTATATAGTTTTCATTTTTTAAGCATGTACGGGTTTTAGATTCTGTACATTGTGACAAAATAGTGAGGTCTGATTCAGTTATGTATCCAACCTATGCCATTATTTCCCTTGGTTTTGGTTAAGCTTCAAAATATAAAATCAAGGATAATTTGACTTGACAATCACGTGTTCCTAAGAAATTTCTCATTAACCTTGAGAATTTTTTTTGGTTCTTTGTGCAACTTGATCTATTAGGATCTACTTGGAGCTGTTGACAAGATTAATTCAAGCCTAAGCAAGAAGACCAATGGATGTAGCTACTTCCACCAAGATGAAATTCCCTCATTTGAATTAGGTAGTCTACTGTACCATCCCTGTTCTTATCCTTTTCTGATTCGCATTAGAAAACAGCCGTTTGTTGCTTGCGATTTATTCTCGTAACAAGATCTCTCTCTGTCATCCTTTAAAACGTATGACCTCAAATGTCTGCTGTCTGTTTATTCAGGGCCTAAAACAAGATCATATTTGCTACTATTAGTGCGCATGAACCGATTGGTTGTTGAGACGATTGATGGTATACTATCGTACAGAGTATTGTAGATACGAGATCCAATGGAGAAATGTTTTTCATATCCTAATTCACCTTCTCATTGTCATTCATATTCCAAGAAGCATGGCACCGAAAAATGAGCACAGCAAATAACTGCATACATAGTTAGCAATTGTTTAAGTGTTAGCCATCCTGTACTTTCATAATTCTTTCTATGTACCATCCTCTTGTATTTGATTTGAGGCTATGACATCCACATATTCCTTCTGTGGTACAACCCACATGCTTGGAGAAAGTATAAAATTACAAGTTGTGTAATTTATAATATATTTCTAGGAAGGACAACCACTGAGGTTAGGGTCAACCATGGGAGCAATTTTGTTTTTAGTTATACTTATATTTCAGTTTTCCCGTGACACAATGTTTTTTATTATTAAAATTTATAAAATTAATTTTGATTATAAAACACTATTTAAATTGTGATATAAAGTTGTTTATTTCTATGAACTCTATCTTTTAAAAGAAATTGAAAATTAATTTTTAAAAAATAGATTAAAAGGGATAATTCGTTAAGAAGTTTAAATATAATAATAAAGATGAAAGGTTTAAATGTAATTTTGTTCTCATTTTAATTCGCGATTTTATTTCTTTTATTTTAAAATAGAGATATTTAATCTCCCTAATTTGAAAAAATCATATGTTTGATCTAATATCATTTTACATGTTTTATTCCCTTTACTTTAATTCAATTAAATTTTAGATCTAGCATATTCATTTAATCTATAAAAAAAATTGATTAATTAAAATATATAAAGGATGTAGATAAAACTGAGGATTGAAAATTTTTATATTACACATTCAAATTAACAATTTATCAAAAATAATTTATAGTAGTCGATTATGTATTGTCATGCAGATAAGATATTTCAAAACTACCTAGTAATTTATTTCTACAACAGTGTAACCTATTTCTTCTCCTACCCATCACAAAAATATCATAAAGCGTAAATGAAAAAAACAAAAAAAAACTATTAGGAACTCGCACCAGAAGCATTTCCCCCACAATTTGGAAATGTAACTGAAAGAACCTTCAGAAAAAAAAAAAAAAAAAGTTAGGTAATCACTAAATGACATTTCCTAATTAAGCATTCAAGTCCATCTCTGTCTCCACTAAATCTTTTCTTGACTTTGCCAAAGTTTTCCTTACTACCTTAAACTTTCTGCATCTTTCAACTCCCTCAGCTTCTTTTTTTTAACCTCTAAACTGATCATGCTTAATACATATTCAGAACGCACCCAAAGATGTGAATATCCATCGTTTGAAATTCAACTTTTCATAACTTTTACATTGGCTCTTATGTCATGTGCAACCCTCCTACAACACTGAAAACTATTTTTTTTTTTTTTTTTTAACATTGCGTGTCTATAGCTTAGAATAATAGAAGTCACCGATTCATAAAATACGAGTACATTCACTATATCCACCCCTTGAGCACGTATTGAGTCTATAAAAATGTATAAATATGTACCTATATATCCGAAATTTAAAAATTGAAATAACATGTTTAATGAAAAAATGGGAAATATTTCTATAATTAATGGTTGAAATTTATTTAATCATATGACAATAAATAAATAAAACGTGAGATTTCTGACAAAATTTGATTTGTTTGTAGGCTTTCTTATAAATGGTGTTAATTTCTAGTAATAAACTATTGTTCAGTATTATCAACACAAAATAGTGATCTAATTCATTAATCACTATTGACTTGTAAAAACTTTAACAATCTAACAAAATAAATGAGATTTCTATTATTAAGAATAAATATGTACTTCCTTGAAAAGAATTTTAAAAAATTGTGCTTAAACCTTTTCTTTATCAACAATTTTATCATTTTAGGGACAAGTTACCCTAATCTAAAACTCGTTTCAGATTGAGAAACATCTATTTCTTTAGTATATCCAAGTAATTTGTATGTCACTTTTATATTCAACCCCTCATTTAATATTCTCACACCAGTAAGCCTAAATCACTTCATTACTTAACTATCACATTTTCCGTCAGCAACATAGATAACAAAGCTTAAAATTTACTCTTATTATAAAAAACTAATGGAAAAATCATGGTTAAGTAAAAATATTAAAGAGTACAATGACTATGATAATATCAATTGAAAACTTTGAGATACACTCTATTATCATTTATAAAATTTTCAAATTCATAGTGCATTTATCACTCAAAAAATTATATAGTCAAATGCAATGATTAGGGAAGGCCATGACTAGGGAAGGTGGCCTGTGATTATAAGCTTTATTTAGTAATAGATAATATATTGTGATGTTTGTAACCTTGCTTTGATTACATATGTGCATGTTTTCCTATTCCTACCTATGAATTTGTCCACTTTCAACTACGTGATTATTTAATCATAGAAACAGAGTCTTCGATTAAAAAAAAGAAGCTAGAAAAATATCCTAAGAAAAACAAATTAAAAAGTATAAATATGAAAAAAATTAAAGAAAACCTAAGTTGTAAAAAATATTACTTGAAAAGAGATATAGACAAGTAATCCTAAAATAGTTTATTCTGGATTATAATATAAATAAAGACGTAAGTTAACCCCTTAACTGGAAATTCTTATTTATAAATAAAACTTAGATACTCATCATCAATACCTTAGGGTGAATGAGTGTTTTTATATAATAACCCTATTAATATCATGCAAGATTTTAAGGTGAAAAATGGTGTAAGCAAAAAAAAATTCAGTATACACATAGAGGCACCATAATTTGTAAGGAGATAGATAGAACATAGATAATCTAGTTCACTAATCACTGGTGTATCTACCCACACTGAGTGTAGCTTAGTTGGCAACACATGGTTCATGACAAAGTGTTTCACAAAAATATCTTTAGAAAGAGGTGAGAGACTGTAACTATGATTAAGTCTCAGAATGAAGATTGGTTTCAAAGCCACCTAATAAAGAATCTAAGTTTGTGGAAATATTTCAGGGTTTTACTAGGAACCTAAAGTCCCTAATTACTGTTAATCTCACACTTAGTCTAAAACATAGCATAACCTAATTCTGCATGAAAATCCAAGTCCATGAAACCTTTTTTGGCCTCAACCAAGGCCTTCCTTGTTACCTCAAACTCAGCTTCTGCAGCTGCCAATTCACCCCTCAGCTTCTTCATTTTGATCTCCAAAGCAACCAAGCTGTCTTTCAGTTTGTTCACCTCTTCTGTTTTCTCCAAATGAGCTTTCATACCCAATGCAGATTCAACATAAGGCTCCAACCATGCCAACTGAAAACCCGAATGTTTAACAAGTTCTTCCCATAAACCATGAAGGCGATTGCATGCATCTTCATTCATATCTTTCACCTTACTTGTCTTGAGTAAATATAGAACTTGGCCTAATGATGTGAATGCCCATAGTTTGAACCATTTAGAACTTTTCCTCTGGCTCCTTATCAGGGAAGGATGCCATATGCATGCCTCTTCCAACAGTGGAACAAAAGCTGCTTCTTCTTTCCCTAAACTCCCCAAATCTAAAAGGTCTTTTAGTGTCAAATCTGAACTTTGAACTTCCCCTTCTGTTTGACTAGACCCACAGGAGGTCGAACTAAGCGTCTCACTCTCATCTGATACTCCTGTTTCTGTTTCTGTATCATCTTCCTGCTGTGTGGATTCTGAATTTCTTCTTGCTAGATCACCCAACATAGCGTAGTTAAGTGGGGTGATTGTGTTCAAATTTTGAGCTTCAACAGTACTAAGATCCGAGACACAGATATGAGCTTCAATGATGCATGTGTCGTTCACAAGATAGCCTTGCTTTGAGTCATGGAAGACACTTAGGTTCACGAAAAATGAGCCCCAGCTACGATATCCACCATTGAACTTCTGCTGAGTCTCTGAAAATAGTACTACAATTGGTTAAGGACAAACTAACAAAAGGTGAACACAGAACATCTAAATGTGTGGCCTATGTTTGACTGAATAACTTCCTCAAAGTGGCAATGATTAAGGTTAATTTCTACGACGAAACCATTGTTACCATGTTATGTACACCATCTTTGCAAGATAAAATCAAGTAATCAAGTAACAATTACCCTTTACAACTGACTTTTCGCCATCCAATTGATTGATCAGAGACAACTTAAAATATGCATTTCTGCTCCATCCGTAAGGTGGTAAAGAATCCGCAACCAACAAATATAACGAGAAATGGTCAACATTTTTCATTAATGGATACAAACGAATGCGCCTGAAAGGTAATTAAAACAAATAACTTAGTTAATAATGAAAACTACTAAAATTAAGTGCAAACCAAGAAAGAGTAATCGAAACTTATTTGCATCTTTATCAAGCTTAGAGCCATCTAAAAGTAAATAGCAAAGAACTTTAGAGTTCAAATCCATTAGACAGTACCATTTATAACCTCGGATTCGGAAGGACTTGGATTGTAGTTTCTTGGTGTTTTGTTTTGAGAACTTTTCAATCTTCCACCTGAATGTCTCAAAAACAATACTCGTTCCGTTCTGGTTGTCCATTCTAGTGGCTAGCGACATCTAAGCTGCCATTACAAAAGGATAAACACACAAAGTGATGAAAAGCGTTGAAGTGAAGATGGAAAACAAAAAGGGTTGACTTGACAAGCACCAAAAGCATAGAGAGAAGAGTGCACAGAAGTGAAAGTCTTAAACCATTGAAATTTGAAGTGGGATGAATACACTGACACTGCAGAAAGATATTTTATGACCAAAACTGGTTGTGATGGAATGAGGTAAATTAAGCAGTTCATGGATGTGAGAACTGCGAATAAAAAGGGGGAAGAAGTAAGAATGGAACCATGTATGTGAAGTCAAGTCAACCCTTTTGTCTTCAAAAGTAAAGAAGCTGGGTTTTACATTCAAATTTCAGAGACATTTAATTAATAATGGAAAAGGGCCGTTGAAATAATATACTCAAATGAGCACCAAGTGAAATTTCTTACTCCAAAAAAAAAAACAGCACAAATAATATATATTGAATAACAACAACAATATATACATAAGCAACTCATTTAAACATTCAACAGGATAATAATTTCATTTAGTTTATCAATCATACATTTATATTATTATATTATATTACTATAATATAATTGTTAAATTATTATTTTAGTTTGAGAGTATTATCTTTCATTTGGTTACTTACTAGAGATGGAAAATGAAAATAAGCATAAATAATATATAGAAAAATTTACAAATTTATTATCTTTAAGATTTCATGTTGGAAATAATATTTTAATTTCTTATAGGTATATGAATATATAAAAAAAAAAAACTTACTTTTGTACCCATTTAAAGAAAAATAAATAAATTTAAATAAAATTTAGGTCATGTTTCAATTTTTACATATAATAATTATATATATATATATATATATATATATATATATATATATATAATATTTTTAATTTTTTTTTTTTTTTTTTTTTTTTAAAAAAATATACATATATATAAATAAAAAAAACAAAAAAAATATTTAAAAACATATTATATATATATATATATATATATATATATATATATATATATAATTATTATATGTAAAAAT
>Ga0099824_1005842_pt1 | contig 17187 bp, 9 predicted proteins | sample SiratrowhiteBW_FD_76837 | JGI IMG/M metagenome (GOLD analysis project Ga0099824, IMG submission 76837) | Root nodule microbial communities of legume samples collected from California, USA - Siratro white BW | ecosystem: Host-associated > Plants > Roots > Nodule | place: USA: California... | reverse complement strand
AACAATATTTTATATTTTAACTCAAAAAAAAATATTTATATATAATAAAATATATAAAGAATATATATAATAATTTATATATATTATATATATTTTAGTTAAAAAAAAAATATATATATATATATATATATATATATATATATATATATATATATATATATATAATCAGGGAATAAATATTTTATTTTATTTTATTTATAATTTGATTTTTAAAAATTCATATTCTCTCAAGTCTACAGAGTTACTAAATTATATTATATATCAAATTACATCTCACCAAATAATAAGATAAAGATCAAAATAGATAAAAAAAAAATATGGTGATCATGATAAATCGTCCAATATCTATTAAAAATGTTACACTCTTTTTGCAAATAACTATAACACATAATATAAATATTATATTATATATGCATACAAATATATGCCCTATTAAACTGAACAGGTGTTTTAAGGTCAAAAAGTCTGATCCTTGTATTTGGATAGATAGACCTTTTTAAAAGTATAAATATAACTTTTCATACTAAAGAAGTTAGTCAAAGTGCTTTAGCACTTCATCATTTTTAAATTTTAAATAAAATCTATTTTAAATGTTATATAATTTTGTTAAAATTTTTAATTAATATTTTAATTTTTTATATATTTTTATTTAAAAGATAATGTACAAATATTCCATTTTTAACTTTGTAATTTGGTATAATTATTATCATTATTATCTAATGTTTATTATATAGTGACAATAAGAAAAATAAACTTAGAATTTCATGAAAAATTAAGTTTCATCACTAGGTCTACTTAATAGATATTTTATGACAAGTGTATAATTAAATAAAAATACAAACACTTACAAGAAGAGATAAATATTTTAGTTAGATGACCAAATAGATAAAAGACTATTGAAAAAATATTGTTTATTATTTGTTAAATTTATTGGTTGATCAAAAACATAACTTTATTTTTTTTAATTTTTTAAAAAAACCATCCACTTTAGTGTTTATATATTATTTTCTATTTTTTTTAAATTATAAATACTTTTAGGTTTATAAGTTTGTTTTTTTATTAAGTATGGTAACATGTAGGGTTTGCTTAATTTAGAAAAATTGTTTTAAATTGATATCATCACAAATATTTGCAAGTTTCACAAAAATATATATCTACACAATCAGAAAGATTTCATTAAAAAAAAGAAAAAAAAATAGATACATCACTCTGTTGAAGCTAGGTTATCCGATATAATCAAATTTTTCCCTCAGTAAAAATTAAAATAAAATAAGTATTTTCTACTATTCAACCCTCATTACATGAGAAAAAATAAATATGAATTATTGAACTGTTATGACAGTATTAGTTTCATGTAAATTCTTTTTCTTTAAGGCACATGCTTTCATGCCAAAACTTTCCTTATCTTAATTATTTGAAATGAAATATTAAATTTATAAGAAATAAAAATATTTTAAAAATTAAACTATTTAACAAATTAAATCTCATGAACTAATAATTAATCACAATATTATGATATAAAAAATTCATATACTGCAAAAAAAATATGAGTGGTGATGGGGCAACCACTCACCAAACTAAATCACCAATACCTCATGAAAGGAAACTATTGTACCCTCCATTCACTATCAATTGAAATTTATATAAAATAATAATAATAATAATAATAATAATAATAATAATAATAATAATAATAATAATAATAATAATAATAAAGTATTATTAAGATAACTAGAATAATAACACCAAAAGGAAATCATGAATCCAATTGCAAGAGTCGGATATTGAGTCTTCATCAGCATGACTTGATGATAAGGATTCAGCTAGTCACACCCATATTACACATCATTTTATCTTATTTTCAATCATCACACAATAAGTGAATGCCTCTGGAAACTGTTTTTGTCTTTAACAAAATAATATCATATTGATTTTAAAAGGAAGAGTTTGCAAAAATAATTTTATTCATTTTTTGAGAACCCCAATAATATTAAGGGTGTCTCCACTTTGAAATTATTCAAATAGACCTAATTATAAATATAGTAAACTGTTCTAATTTGTCAGTATAAATATATTTTTAAATTATTTATTTTCCATAAAAAAATATATAACAATATATATTTTTGTTATAAATTAGTATTTATTTTTACTTTTTTAAATTTCATCAATATTTAAAGTTTATATTTAAAAAAATATTTTTTAATATATATGTAAATACTTGCTTAATGGGTATTCATATAAGTAAGTAGAGGGATTATATTATTTTATTTGTTACAGCATCTTTACTACAATTTTAAAATTGTATTTTTTAGGTTTTTCTTAAATTATTGTATGCTCAACATAATTATAGTTATTTTATTATATTTGTGCTTATTTAACTTGCATAGTGAACCATTAGATGTGTAAACAATTGTTTTCAGTCTTAAAAACTTGAATATGAAAAATATACCTTTCAATAATTTTCAGGTTCACACAATTTCTATACTTTTGAAAACATATGTTAGCTAATTTAAAAGAATGGATTGTCTTATTACTATTATTATCGAATACAAAAAAATTAAGTTCAAACAATTGTACCTAGTATAATAATAAGTTTTATTATAATGATTTCCTTATCCAACTATTGTATGGGAATACCATATTGATTATAAATCATAAATAATACTGAGTTAAATAATTGAGACATAATTGATTAGAGATTGATGTGAATGATTTGGAACTAACGGACAAAATTTCACATAAGCAAAATTGAAATAGAGAAAGATAGAAAGATGTGTCTTTTTCAAAATAGTTACTTACTTCAATATATAATTGGAAGCTTGTTTGCCACTTATTACAACAATGAAACATTAAAAATGAAAATATTTAAAATATCTTATATATCAAGAATGGAGAAGGGGAGCACAAAAACTAAACATTGTACAAACACGAAGGACATATTAAATTCATGATCAAGTAAAAAAACACTAAAAATAAAATCTTTAGTTATATTAGATGAATATCAAAATGTTTTGCATGAAATATCAAAATTTATATTATAAAGTATGTAAATTCAGATTCTACAGATAATCTTGATAAAATAAAATTTACTAGCAGTTATGGGTTTATCTTCAAAAATAAGACACTTGAGCTAAACATCTAAACTACATATTATCTTACCTGTATCCATTATAAAAGTTGAATAAATGGTAACAACACTAACATGTTTAAAAGTTATTTAAATTTAAAAGTTATTAAAATAACTTAAATACAAGTTGCACTTAATAATAAATTCACATTTTATTATAAGTCAAAACACATAGTATCAAAAAACAATAAAAAAAATAAGTTTTTTATAAGATAAAATTGGTTTATATTAACCTATTCTTTAAATTTTTTTTTTACTTTTAATTTATACATAATTTAATTTTAACATATAAATATAAACTTTCTTATTTTTTTGTCATAAAAATGTTTAGGAACAAGATTGTAAAAAAAAATAAAATCCCGATACAATGAGCAGAGACAAAATTATATTTATATGATGCTGGTCCTCTTGATATAAGAAACCTAGGCAAGGAGGATTTGGCAAGGTGATGATGACATTATTCAATAGTTTTTGACATTATAATATTACATGTAGAAATGAGTGGTTTCAACTTTAATTTTAATTATAAGACATTATATATTACTAAGATATCTAACTAATACTAGATAATACATTACATCAAACTTCAAATCACCATCAAATGAGTCCAATTCCTAATTAAAGTGTATAATAAATTTAATTTATTATAAAAAATTGTTGAAACCAAGAGAAAGGAGTGCCTGGGGTCCACCAGACATTTCAACAGGGAGGAGTTTCCGTCGGCAGTCCATTCTGCCACTAAACCTAATAGCAATTTCCAAATAATCTTCACATAACATCATCGTGACTTTGAAATCACTATCTACCTATAACTCTATTATATAATAATAATAATAATAATAATAATAATAATAATAATATTATTATTATTATTATTATTATTATTATTATATAATAGCAATGAAACTGTTTCTGGAGTATCCTTCTTCATCAAAGAATAAGACACATCAAATAAAAAGGAAACTCTCCAATCTGTCTCAGTGCCTTCTCCTTCCTTCTTCATAGTTCATTCATGAATTCTATACCAAATGCTATTCCTGGAGAACATATCTGTCCATGCCTTCATCACACTTCGACTCCACCATTAAAATAATTTAATTAATAATCAAATAATTGTCAAATAATCAAGTGATTACATTTGATACAAGAAAAAAAAAATCCTTACACGAAACATTGATAAAATTATATATATATATATATATACTGTTTATTTATTTATTAAATATCTATTATACATTTATTTGCCAACTTTTACCAGAATTATAATTCTGATTTTATAAAGTCACTTGATCTATATAACAACATTTTGACTCTAAGGTTATGTAAGATTTTTCAGTGTTATAAGAATAAGATGAATATGAATGACCAAGATTACTTGATCCAGAAGTGTAGGAGAATCACTTAAGTGAAAAGCATTGTTGATCAAACTCAAGGAAAACTTAAGAACTTCAAGAAGAGCAGTGTATATGATATAAACACCCTGCACATTCACATACACATAAAGTTGGGAAAAAGTAAATAGTATTAAACCTATTAAAAAATAATAACTACTAAGATTTATTCATTCATTCACTCATAAGAATAACATTCAAAATATTCACTTAAAAAATAATTATCCACAGAATAAAAATAACAGTCATAATAGTATTAATTTTTTTTAAACTACACTAATATTTCCAACAAATCAATGTGTACATAAAGTCGATAACATCTTAACTATATAAATGAAAATTTATTGGTACACTTCACATGCTAACAAGTATTTTAAGCCTGGGTCAATGTATAGGTAAAAACTGTGAACATCCCACAAATATGTATACCCTGAACACACTCTGACATCTGCATTGAGGGAAATACATTAATAATTAAGTGATGACAAAAACTAATTAACTAATTAAATGATTAAACTACTTTGGGTAAAAGCCAAGACCTATACAAATAAAACCTAATAAAATATCATAAATATATGAAGATTTATATATAAATTGATGATTTATTCATTACATATTTATTATTTTACATATACCTTATTTAAGGAGAGTGTCTTGCATGTAATTTATCTATCAATTTTGAAACATATAGCTATAGGTTCGCATTTTTTATTATGATTTCTTATAATCTTTTACATATATATATATATATATATATATAAATGATTTTTTATTTTATATAATCTTTTATCATATAAAAAAAGTAATTAAATATATTATTTATCATATATTGTATTGAAGTTATGTTGTAATAAAAGATTGAATCTAAAATATAAAAAATTATATTTTTTAAATCTATGAAGCCCCTCTCCCCAATACATGTTAGTTTCTTTCCATTTCTAATTTTGGTTTGACTATTTTTTTTACATTGATGTTATTGTAAATTTTATATTATAAATTAAAAACAATTTGTGTATATGTTAAACAGGAGCTCTCATCATATTAGATTATTACCTATTATAGATTAAGAGAAGAAAACATTTTTGACTTTGACGGCGGCTATGTAAGCCCATAATTGAAACCGGAAATTGCATAGTATTGCGGCGAGAAGACAAATATGTGGCCCAATCAGAATTCAAAAATCTAGTAACTTCCTCAGTTTATCTTTATCCATCTCCATTCATGAATCTATGTATTTGCCTTATTTACATTTTCCTCACACAAATCCCATAACGTCTTCTTTTGTTTGGTCTGTGAATGGAAAATAATCTTTAATAGAAAGAAATAAGTTAGGGATCGAATCAGTAAAATATTAAAAATATGAAGAATATAAATAAATTAAATTTTGAAAAGTTTAACAAAAAAGTAAACACTCATTTGATGATCAAAATAATATAGTACAAAGATACCCTAAACCCAACAAAAATCAAATAATGATAATAAATTATATAGTAATAATCATAATAAAGATAATACTGATGTGTATTTAGAAAACCTTTCATTTAATCAAAGTTACAATAATTATATCTTATTATTGATATCAAAATTTTACCAAATAAAAAATAATCCAGAATAATTATACTTAAACAATACTAATTAGTTAGTATAACTAAATTCCAAGAAAATGCATAATCACCAGCCATTTTGCATTTAACCGATATATCTTTAGAAAATTTTACATTCATACAATATATTATATTTTTATCAACCTGAAACATTTCAATAATTAATCAGGTTTTTGAAATATTACTTCTAAGTAAAAAAAGGAAAAGTTAAACTTATAAAAGATCACTGAAGAGAGATGAGAGAGAAAATAAATTTCTTTTAAACTAATTATTTGATTCAAAATTCAAGATAAAATGATTCAACAATGAAGAAGAAAAAATCATCTCTCCTCCAATTTTTCTCTCTTCTATAATATGGAGAGATAATGGTCAACTATTTCTGTATTCTATTTATCTCTTTAAAAGATATTATTGGAGATGAAAAGATGGAAGAGTTAATTCGAGTAAGAAATATAATTTACAAATAAAAATATTATTTTAATATCTATCATAAATATAATATTCTTTATTGAAAAAATGTTTCCATCTGTTTCTATCATGAGAATGTATGTAGAAAACAGAACAAAATACATATAAAAAAGGATTTTTAGATATACATATATAGAAAAACAAATAATTGACAATTAATATAATTAAAAAGTAAAAAAAAAAAAAAAAACAGTTCCTCCCTTCCATATTCCTAGCCACTGAATTATTTTCTACACCACATTTTTCATTTTCCCACTAAGTTATCCATTTCATTCTTCACATCTCCACTGCATCAACAACACAATCCAAACCCCTAATTCCCAATTTGGCATCGTTCCCCGCCGGAACACAATCACTCCACCGATGAATAATAGAAGCTTCTCTCTCCGGTAAGGTAACTCCTTTTGAATTTAGTCCTTTTCTAATAATCACTATTTTTCATTTACTTCTGAAATCATAGTTCATTGGTAGTTCAAAATGTGGAATACAATAACTAGTCATTGGAATTGTATCAAATTTCCCATGGGCTGTTCAAGAGTTTTGAACTCTTTAGCAGCTTAAAGTTATTGTTTAAGCCGCAACTTTACGAAGGGTGGTAGAATTTAGGAAGAAGAAAATGTGTGTTGAAGAACATAGCAAGAAACAAATAGAAAAACAAAATGAGTTCTATCTAGAGACCAATTGAAGGTTTGTGTTAATTTTCTCAGTATTCAACTTGGATTTTATGATTTCCAGTTTGGTCGTTGTTTCCCCTTTCTGTTGTTGGTTCAACAAACAGCAATGGCGAGACTCCCTCACTCTCTCAGTATCTTCACACAATCTCATTATTGGCGGCCACTTCTGTGTTGCCACTACGCCAAACGTGCCCTAACTGCTGGTAATAACTTCTCCTCCCTCACTACATTAGCCCGAACGGACAAATCACGAGAGGGAGGAACAACCACGGTTAAGCTTTCAAACAAAGCGAGAAGAAAAGCTTTCCATGAATCTCCGGAAGGGGTCTTATTGCGAAAGCTAAACCAGTGCTCATACGAAGGAGATATTGTTCAAGCCCTTTGCCACTATGATGAGGCTAGAAAATTGGGGGTTCTACTCAACCTTGATCACTACAACAAATTGCTATACCTATGTTCTGCTGAAAATGCTGATGCTCCCCATTTGGGTCTCAAAAGGGGGTTTGAGATATTTCAGCAGATGTTGAATGACCGAGTTGAGCCCAATGAAGCCACCTTTACCAGTGCTGCTAGGCTTGCTGCTGCCAAGGAAGATCCCGATATGGCTTTTGAGTTGCTAAAGCAGATGAAGAATGCTGCTATTGCTCCCAAGCTAAGATCGTATGAACCGGCTTTGTTTGGATTTTGCAAGATGGGTGACGCTGAGAAAGCTTATCTAGTTGATGCTGACATGATTGAGTCAGGTATTGTGGCTGAAGAGCGTGAGCTTTCTGCTCTTTTGGAAGTCAGTGTCAAAACAAAGAAGGAAGACAAGGTGTATGAGATTTTGCAGCGTTTGCGCGCAACGGTGAGACAGGTGTCTGAATCAACTTCACGGGTAGTTCAGGACTGGTTTAACTCAGAATATGCTGCAAAAATTGGAAAGGAGAAGTGGGATGTGAATAAGGTGAAGGAAGGGATTCTTCAGGGAGGTGGAGGATGGCATGGTCAAGGGTGGCTTGGGACTGGGCGATGGAAGTTGGTGGACACTCGGGTGAACGAGGATGGTGTGTGTCTCTCATGCGGTGAGAAGCTTGTGAGCATTGATATTGATCCAAAAGAGACCGAAACTTTTGCTGCCTCATTATCTAAATTAGCTTGCCAAAAAGAAGCCAAGGAAAATTTTGTTCATTTTCAGGTAGAACAAGATTCACTGTTTTGTTCAAAAAATTTGTTTGGATACTTAAAAGCCGAATTTGGTGAAGGGCCATCCTTTTTTTCCTGTAGGCTACCTTTTACAAAGATTGCATGTTGTAGTGTTATTTTCAATTCTGTCTTCAATTTGGTTATATATAAAAATTAGCAATGAAATAGTGATTGATGTAGAAGTTTAACTTCTGCAGAAGTGGCTTGAGCGGCATGGCCCGTTTGATGCTGTTGTAGATGGTGCAAATGTAGGCCTTTCCAATGGGCACAACAAATTCAGCTTTTCGAGGGTGAGCATGGAATTATTGAATTTATTTAGCCCATTGCAAAAGTAGATACTTAATGGTTCTTTGCCCTTGGTTGTAGCTTAATACAGTTGTTGAACAATTACGTCAAATAAGCCCTTCGAAGAGATTGCCCCTTATAATTTTGCATACAAATCGGGTAAATGGTGGTCCTGCTCAAAATCCAAAAAACAGGAGACTTATAGAAAATTGGAAAAAAAGTGGTGCTCTTTATGCTACACCTCAAGGTTCAAACGATGACTGGTAATGTAGTGCTTCCATAATATTTAAGTTAGATTTAGTTGCCTAATTTCCTTTATTTATTTTTTCTATTTTACATTTCCAATGAAACTGATGGTGTTGATTGATCCATGTAGCTGACTCCATCTAGCTGGATCGTGGTTGTATGTTGTTAATTCGTTGTATCACACATTTACAACATTGAGATGAATAGAAGTTCAAAAGTATACATGTCTCTACGGTCTTACAATTCAGTTGTACTAAAATGGTGGTGTTTTATTTAACACAGGTACTGGTTATATGCTGCTGTTAGTTGTAAATGCTTACTGTTAACAGATGATGAGATGAGGGACCACTTGTTCCAACTACTGGGTTCTAGTTTTTTTCCGAGATGGAAGGAAAAGCATCAGGTATTCTAAACTAGTCGAGAATTCCCTATACATTATATAGTGTAGCTCTACCAGATTCCAGATGCATTCTTTATAACATATATTCTGAATTCTGCTCGACTACCCAAGGCCAGCAGCAAATATCATAAAACACCCGCTTGAGAAAAAAAAATTTATTAAATGGACCGTTGCATGCTATCATCATTTAATTGTCAGATGTCAATAGTTATAGTATCATGCTGACTAGTATATTATATTAAGAAATATAGAAGATGTTTTAAGGGCAACTGCCCGCAAGCTTCAAAACGTATAGTTTTGTTTGGTGACACCTATTAAGGAAACGAGAAGTGCTAAGAACACACTCTACTATATTCTTTCTAACGAACTCTCTTCTAATGGTTGGAATATATTGGAAGCTATAAAATTAGGAAATATATTCATTAGATACGATGCGAACCCCATAAATTTGTGTTTTTTCAATAAATTATACAAATAAAGAGAGTATCTATGTCTAAAAGAGTGTGTAAGAGAGAGTATTCCTAGTATTTTTCGTGAATATTGGTTACAATGGTTTGGATATGTGTAAAGAAAGTAGTTGGAAGCATCACTGAGGATAATAGATTGCATGGTATTTAGCCTTGCAAAAAGGGGGAGAGGGAGGTCATGAAGGACATTGGAAGAAATTTTAAGAGGGATCTCATGATAAATAATATTGTTGAGAATTTGGCCTTAATAGCATCGTGTGATCCATGTAGTTGACCTCACCAAATAGGATAGGATTTTTGTCGTCTTAATTTCGTTAGAGTTTATGTTTCTGTGTTAGTATCAATTCTCAAGAATTTTAGCCTTTAATGATGCTGGATTACTAATGTGCTATTCCTTTTTTGATCGCAACTGTTAATCGACTTTTTGACTTCCATAGTGAAAGGATTGAAGGTGTGTTTTTTGGTTTACAGGTTCGAGCAACAACTGGACGCTCCCTAATTATGCCTCCACGTTATTCCATAGTTATTCAGGTGAGATGACAACCCAACTGATTTTTCACCTAACAAATGATACGGTGGCTATATAATTGTTCTTGCTCTGCATCAAGATGTAATCCATAACCTGTGTATTGAATGAATTGGGCTGATTTTGTCCAATTCTGAGGGTCCGGGGGTTCTCTACCTCCACTTGTGTGTATTTTTATAGCCCTTCTTTCTATGTTGGAAGCGAAAACAATGATTTGACAGAAAACTGAGGTTTCCAATTTTCTTATACATGCTAAATGCAATACATAACTGCAGGAATCAGCCAATGGTAGCTGGCATGTGCCAACTGTAACTAGTGATGATCCTGAGATCACCAGGAAATGGTTATGTGCCACAAGATCCAAAAAAAATTCATTGCATAGTGTATGGACATCCTCCTCCAGGTCTGATTGCACATGAGGGAGGCATATCTTCATCTTCTTGGTTTGTTTTCAGTAGTCATTCCAGTTTTTTCTCATCTTCAGTTGTAGTTCCTAGCAGCTGTGATGAACTTAAGGTATAAGATGTGCAGCTGCCACAATTTTCCTTTCTTTATTCTGTAATTTATACTTTTTGTTGCTCAATTGTTTTTCCTTTAGCTTCAGGCTGCCCAAAAAGGAAGAAAGCTGCTCCGCCAGTATTCATAAATCTTGTTGGTCATGCTAATTTGTCCCATCTCTTTTGCTCAAGAGCCTTATGTCCAGTGGCATTAAGTTGCTTTAGGAACTGATTGAGTCTATTACCTACACTTCAATTTGCCTCTGCATACCTCCTTCGTAACAGTATAGGATAAATTTTGCTGTGGTAGCATATTTTTTTCCTGAAAACATACTGGTATATTTGGTGTCAGTGATGATTATTTGGGCCATTGAGTTGAGGAAAAGAATGTAATGAGATTTATACAAATATATGCGAGCTTCATGGACGACGAAGCTTTGAGAAAATATTGTTTGGTACAATTTTGGGACATTGGTTGTGCCTTAGGACTTTCATGAAATATTTTTTACATTTTAGGTATTTATTGACCCTTTGGTTTGGGAAGTATTTTTGACATGTGTGGATACCAAGATTATAAAATCTAACCACTAATTATTTAGTTAATTTTTTATTCGGGAGTCTTAATTTGTATCTAAACACGACATTCGGAGACAATAAAATATTACTGTAGTTGTAAAAACTATTAAATTATAAATGATATACAGTGTTTCATGTCAAAATTGTCAATTAGAACTGAAATCAAGCTTTTCTTATTTTTGATAAAATGATATTTATTTATTTTATAAGTTTTTAGTAGATGTTTACTTTGTTTATGTTTCTAATAAATGATACTTGTTTTTTTTGTGATTTTAATAAAGTGGTATTTACCTCTCTTATTCTATTTATTAAAAATAAAATTTTATAATATTTATTGGCAAATAGCCATCAAAAGAAAATATAGGAATGATGCTAAACACAGAAGGAGATAAAAGTCTAATTAGCTTTAGCAGAAAGGTAAAGAAACTTGGATCAGAAGAACAAGTTGAAAAAACAGACTTTATTCCACCTTGGGAGCAATCAATTGATGCAACCCTCTGTACAATCCAATAAAGATCAAAAGGATATTACATATAACATAAGATACTTAAGTATATTCACCATATTCTCAATTCAACATCTATTGAGTATAACAACACAGTCTTGGCCAAGCTTTCAAATTCTAGTTCCTGTCACAGATTTGTTGCATTTTCTTGATATTGCAAGAAATCAGAAACAAAAGCAGCAGCAGTAGTAGCAGACACTACAAACACCTTGCCATTGCACTGACAAATTGTTTTCTTAAAACCTTGTCTTAAGTTCCATCGGAAAAAGATTCAAAAAATATACAACCCATCTTCCTCTTCTTCATCATCTTCATCATCATAATAATAGTTCTCCACATCCTCATCCTCCTCTTCAATATGAAACACAAACTCTTGCCCCAATTCCTCATCCTCATTCAAAACACCCCAATCATTATCATATTCTTGAAAACCATGTTCTCTTCTCTTCTTCCTCTAGGGCACTAAATCTACTTCCCCATTCTCAACCCCACTCCATGGCACCCACAAATCCGCATGTCTCCCCAAAGCCCTATCCCAATCCCCCACCACGACAGTCCCCAAATCCGCCTCTCTCGCCCTCCTCAACATCTCCGAAAAATCCGAATCATCAGAAACCAAAAACACCCAATCAATCCCTCTACTCATCGAATGCACCATCTGCCTCTTCAACGCCCAGTCCGCCGCCTGCGGCTTGTCCTCCACCGTCTTAACAAACACCCCCGCCCGCCGAAGCTCCGCCGCCAGCCCGTACCCCACCTTCGGCACCACCAGCGTCCTCGCCGCCTCATCATACTTATGATTCCCGCGCAAAAACCGTTCCTTGAAACGCTCCCGTTTCTTCTTCCCCTTCAGCGACTTCAACCGGTTCAGATTCTTCTCTCGCTCCCGCTGGTGCAGCTGCTTGAAGTGCTTCTTCAGGTCCATGTGGGTCTTGCACTTGCGCCCACACACCCCGCACGTGTACGATTCCGAGGGTGTCACCACACCCTTCCGTTCGAGGATGTCGAGGTTTCTCCGTTCGCGGCGCTGCTGTAGGACCCACTGGGGGAGGTGGACGAAGGCGTGGCGGTTGGCGTAGGCGGAGAAGTCAGTTACCTCGCCGAAGCGGGAGGCGAGGGTTTTGAGCGAAACGGCGGCGTCGTAGGGGGGCCCACGAGGGGGCTTGTTGTCGAGGTCCCAGAGAACGACGACCTTGTCGGTTTTGGGGGCGTAAATGCCTTGGGAGTTCTTCACCATGTCGATTTCGACGCAGCAACATTGGATGCGTGGGTAATGCTGAGATAAGTGTTTGTTGGAAGGAAAGTGCCTGCGTTGTGTTTGTGATAATGCGGAGTGGAAAGTGAAGTGGATTGCGTTATGGAGAAAGAGCGAATTGTTCATGCTTGATGGTGTGGGTAAGACTCATTCTGTATTCAGTTTAGGTGGCAGAAAAAATATACGAACCTCTTTGCATCTTTCTCTTATCTTCTCACTATTTTCTGAAGAAGATATTTTTGTTTGCTTTTTTGTGGGCTTCAATAATTTTTCAGGGCTTGGTCTTTATGCAAGTTGATCGGCCCAATATAATATATTTTATGGGCAATTACTTCTTGCACCCCATCAAATGCTTCTTACATCCCATCAAATTTTTAAAATTTCAGTTATGCCCTTGCCTGAAATTGGGTGTAGAGTGTGTTTCAGAATGGACTTTTCCAAAGTAAAAAAATACATTGTGGAAATGATTTTCCAGAAGTTAATGGGAGGTGCCAGTTTTATTTCGAAAAGGGTGTTTCGAAAGCATTCCATGTGAGATTTTGCCTTCAGGGAAGAACTTTCTAAAAGTGATATATTATGTTACAGAAAGGACTTTCTAGAAGATTTTAAGAATTACTTTTCAGAATGTAAAGAAAAAAAAAATTATCTGTAATTCGATTCACACCTTCAACTGTCGCCATTTCTCGTAAATTGTCATAAATCACCTTTCCAATAACACTAAATACAAACATAATCAAATTTCATACCAAAATTCAACCCAAATAAACTTTAAATTAAACTCAAAATAAACTAAAATGAAATTTGATAAATTATAAAAAAAATCAAAAATTCACCTAAAAAACGATGATGTTGTTCTATTTTCAACGATCGACTACCACTTTCAACTATGAACTCAATCACAATCAAAAATCCACCATCCATCCATATAAGAATGTTTCATTCACGTCAAAACTTCCATGTGAGAAAGTTGTGGTAATTCTTGTTGAAATATATTTTGGATGTAAATGTAGTAAATGTACATCCAATTTTGGATGTAAAATATATTTTTTATTTTATATTATAATAAAGTAAAAATTAATTATATGAGAATAATATATATGATAGATGATGGAAAAGGAAATAATATAGAGTCAAAAATATATGAAAGTAAGAGTGGGTCTATGTTTTCAATTTCTTTATATGAGTGAGACAAGCACGATTAAACATAATCAAGTTTAGTGTATGTTGATGCCTCAAACCATATTGTAATATTTTATTCACAGGTCATTTATAAATGTAACTTATTATTGAAGTTTGTGGCAAGTTATTTACAAATATTATTAAAGTTTGCCATAAGTTCAGAGTTTAGAATGATGTAACATCTTCTTCGTACTTTATTATTATATTTCAAAGCAAGGACACATTATATTAAAGTGCAATTTACAATTATGAACCTCATATCACATGCTAATTCAACTTATAAGAAAAAGTGTCTATCTTTAACTTATCATTGAATTAAGAGCGTGAAAGAATTTCTCATTGGCCAAGCCATTACCATTGTACCAAATATATTAACACTATAAAACCATCAATTAGTTATAATTTAAGCAACGATGTTCACTTTTCTCTCCCGCATCCATTTGAAAAAGCAACTCAATTATGTTTAATCATCAATTAATTGGTCATAGGATGATTATTAATTATTCCTTTGGCAGCTGCTTTAAGGCATATGTTTTGAATGAACTCAATATGAACTACACTCAAAAAAATATTAAACTTCTTTAGAGTAAATTTACTTATATTTTAGAAGATTAGTAAATGTTATATCTAAAAAAAAAAAAAAAAATTCGTTGGTCCTCGTTTCTGCACAAGAAGATAAAGAATACCCTTTCTCCCTAATTTAGTTTTAAAATACATTTAATTTTTTTCTTCAAAATCTGCTTTTGTATTTATGGCATATGCATTTTCTTTTATTTTTTGTCCAACTTTAATTTTGCTACATGTATATTTACTGTAGGTCCATCTAGTACCAAAGCGTTAGAAAATAAGTATAAAGACTAACAAAATTCCTTCCCACTAGTTAAGATTATTGCACGTGAATAATTGTTTGTTTTATAACTTGATGAATTTGTTTTAGTTTTATCGTGAAAAGATGTTTCAATAAATTAAAGAAAGAAGAATTTTCATAAAGAACCATTATGGATGTGAAAATTTTAATGTATTAGAATTATACTCAATAAATACTTTAATCTTTTAAATATATTAACACGAGTTTGATTTTTTTAATTGAATTTATGATAACACTTTATTCTTATTTCAATCATTTACAAACCTATGTTTGTTTCTCAAATATGCTGAGGAAGGTCAACAAGGGATTAAAGAAAAACAAATATATTTGTTTTAGAAATTTAACTTATTTAGGAGAAGTTTTGCTGGATCTCATCTGTACCAATGATATATGATAAAATGAAAAGAAATAAAAATGAAAAACATGTATTCCTACTCTTTTAGTGTAATTGAAAAATAAAAACAACAACCAACTTATATTTACTCATTCAAATCAATTATATCAATTTACAATATTTTTACTTATTTCTCACTTTTTTCACTCTCTTTTACTTTTCACTTCTCACTTTCTTCTACTCTCCCAAACAAAAGTAAGTATTGAGATACATGTTTCATTACTTCCAGTAACAATTTCAATAAAATATAAGTATAAATATAAATTCATAAGTTTTATCTCAAAAATGCAATTATTGTAAAAATATGTTGTTGATAAGTGAGGTAATTTGCATCAAATAATGTGTCGGTTAACCTTTTTCAATTCTATTTTAACTAATGATACATTGCATTTGATATTGTACCTGCAACTTCAGTATCCCAACATGTTAACATGCATTATTTGCTTTTTCTTCTTGTGGCTTTTTTTCCTTTTTTTTTAATATGGTTTGGTATTTTGTTCTTATTTTCGGGGACTTGGTTTGGCTCCACCGTGTCCATATTCAAGTGCCTCAGTGAGTTTGCCATCTGGAATGAGAGGCATTATTTGTGCAATGAGACAAAATTTTTGCATGTGGAAATGTTTTTTCACAGTCAACAATATAGAAACATAGAACAGTGAATTATGATGTTTAGGAGGGATTCTCACACTAAAATTCAAATTCTTTTCCAACAATCGAATTTTGGTAATCCACTCCTAAATTCAGAGTATATTTCAATAAACTTTTTACAGCAAATGGTACAAAAATTTGAAAGCTTTTATTTTTCCTTAAGAAAAACTATTAATGTGTTTTTATTTTATCTAATGTACCTCTAGCACAAAAATGCCCCATTTACTAATTTTGTTCAATATCGCGTATCAAGTAAATTCAATTCATAATATATAAATTAAATGTTACGAGAGTTTACTTTAACAGAAATTTAATGAATTTATCGTCTATTTTGTTATCGAATAAATTATAAATATTTAATTTTACACACGAATTTGACAATATTAAGAAAAAAATATATTAAAAATTCTAAATTAAAGTCTTTTTTTTTTTGATAAATTCTTTAACTACAAAAACATATTTTTAAAATAAAAATGAGAAAATGGCACAATTTACTTTTTAAAATGTCAACACGTAAGAGCTTGTAGTATATAGTTGCTTTATTTGTTTTTATAATAAGATAAAAAAAAGAGCAAGCACTATTTTATGGTATCATCTAATCATAAATGGTTAAATTCATTGATTTTTGTGATGTTAAACTGAATAAAATTGGAATTCATAATTGATAAAAAAAATTGTAAGACTACTTCCCTAAGACAAGACTTTAATTAGTTTATTTACAATATTTTTTTATTCTTTCTTTCTTCCTTTTCTGTTCTTCTATCAGTATCCCCTAGTTTTTTTTTTTTTTTTTTTTTTTTTTTTTTTTTTTTTTTTTTTTTTTTTTTTTTTTTTTTTTTTTTTTTTTTTTTTTTTTTTTTTTTTTTTTTTTTTTTTTTTTTTTTTTTTTTTT
>Ga0099824_1005841_pt1 | contig 17188 bp, 11 predicted proteins | sample SiratrowhiteBW_FD_76837 | JGI IMG/M metagenome (GOLD analysis project Ga0099824, IMG submission 76837) | Root nodule microbial communities of legume samples collected from California, USA - Siratro white BW | ecosystem: Host-associated > Plants > Roots > Nodule | place: USA: California... | reverse complement strand
TATATAATATATTATATATATATATATATATATATATATATATATATATATATATATATATATATATATATATATATATATATCTTTGGACCTTAATAAATGAAAATAAACATAATATATTCCATTGCATTTCTTGTTGTTTGGCAACCAAAATGGGTTTCTTAACTCTGAGATATTGGGATGTTTTATCTTTTAAGGAAGTAGATAAACTTCTTATTATGATTATTGTATATCTTTATTATATATCTATTTTTATTTAATAATATTCCATGAGATATGATTGGTTATATTGGTAGGTATTAATTGTATTAACGGATCTTGAATGGATTTGAACAGATCTGTAGGAGAAAGTTTAGGAAAACATTGTTGTATATATTTTAATCTTTTGAGAAATAAAGGAGTGGGGTATTTTGTCATGGTATCAGAGTCATATCCATATACACCCAACATATTGAATCATGGCTGAAGAACCCAATGATGGCACCTGTCAACGGAAAACTATCTCACCTTACGACATAACCACTCTTGACAATCCTGGTCTCTTGATTACGCAGGTACAATTGAAGGGTCATCCAATTGAGAAGATGACCGGTAAGAAAGTATCATGGATAATAGACACAAAAGCCTAGAACCACATGACAGGAAATTTGAGTGATTTACATAACTTACGAGCCTAATCTCCATGTCATGTTGGTTTACCAGATGGGAGCAATATTGTGGCTACTAAGAAGGGATCCATTATTTTTGGCAGTGGTTTTGTCCTTGAGAATGTTTTATATGTGCCTGAATTATCTTGCAATTTAATTTTTGTGTCACAACTTATAGATTATTCCAATTGTACTATTCAGTTCACTCATAACATGTGTGTAATACATGACCGCACTTCGAGTATGCTAATTGGTAAGGGTGAACGTCGGGATGAACTCTATTATTTCAAGGGGATACCGTGTAGTACGACTTTGAAAGTTGACAAAGGGGTGTCTTTGGATCTTTGGCATCAACGATTGGGGCATCCATCTATGCAAGTTACCAAGAAAGTTTCAAGTGTAGACCTTAAGAAAAGTACTGAAAATTTGAATAAATGTTGTGACGTTTGTCAAAGAGCAAAACAAACGAAAAATAAATTTCCCGTTAGTGATTTTAGAGCATCTGATGTTTTTTAATTAATACACTATGATTTATGGGGCCCCTATAAAAATGTTTCTTTCTGTGGAGCATCCTATTTTTTTTTACTATAATTGATAATTACTCTAGAGCTGTGTGGATTTATTTGTTGATTGATAAGAAAGAGGTGTCCGGTACTTTCAAAATGTTTTTCTCCATGTTGGAGCATCAGTTTAATAAAAGTGAAAATTATAAAGACCAACAACGGAACAAAATTTACTTGCATGAAAAATTATTTTCTTGAAAATGGAATAATTTTTCAAACATCTTGTACGGGGACACCACAACAAAATGGGCATGTTGAACGTAAACATCAACATATATTAAATGTAGCTCGAGCTTTGAGATTTCAAGGATGTTTACCTATTGATTTTTGGGGAGAATGTGTTCTCACAGCTGGTTACTTGATAAATAGAACCCCTTCCTCAGTTTTGAATGGAAAGACTCCTTATAGAGTGCTTTATGGTTGTGACCCTACCTATGATCATCTGTGAGTTTTTAGATCATTATGTTATGCTCGTAAACAAGGAAGATTAGGCAATAAATTTGATTCCCGAAGTAGGAGATGTATTTTTGTATGATATAGAAACCAATGAATTTTTTGTCTCACGAGATGTCAAGTTCTCAGAAATAGATTTTCCTTTTGCTTATCTTCCTAAAGAAGACTTGCCTACAATTCCTGGTTTAGGCAGGTCTGATGTTGATTTGGAGGAGTTTGATGACTTGAGAAAAAAAGATGGAGCAAGACATGACGATCATGTTGTGCCTGATGCAATACCAGTGCAACATGAAGTTGATGTTATTCCGCCAGTAAATAATACTTCTGTACAGGAACCAAATGAGCAAGATGATCAAGAATTTCATGAGGAATTGTTGGGTCGAGGTCACAGACAGAAAATACCATCAATTTTGTTGCATGACTATGTCACTCATACAATACGGAAATTGAGTCCATTCCCTCTGACACCTAAACTGCAGCATTCCTCAGGTAATTCTTATCCCATTGCACACTATGTGAATTGTAATAATTTTTCTCTGCGACGTAGAATGTTTCTTGCAACAATACATGTAGACCGTGAACCTGGGACATATTTTGAGGCAGTAAAAGATGAGCGATGGGGAGATGCAATGTAACATGAGATACAGGCATTGGAAAAAAATGATACGTGGGTGATAGATGACCTACCACCAAACAATAAGGCACTAGGTTGCAAATGGGTCTACAAAATCAAGTATCACTCTAATGGCATAGTGGAAAGATTTAATGAGGCTTGTAATCTTTAGGAATCAACAAGTTGTAGGGATTGCACTGAGACCTTTGCTCCAGTTGCTAAGATGACTATGCGAGTATTTCTTGCATTAGTTGTTACAAAGAATTGGGAGGTTAATCAAATGAACATCCACAACACCATTCTTCATGGTGATCTTCAAGAGGAAGTTTATATGAAGTTGCCGCCTGGTTTCCAAGTCTCGATTCCTGGCAAGGTGTGTAAGTTGAAAAAGTCACTCTATGGGCTTAAACAAGCTCCTCAGTGTTGGTTTGCTAAACTCTTGGCTGCATTGAAGGGATATGGGTTTCGACAATCATACTCATATTATTCCTTATTCTCCATGAATAATGGTAACGTTCACCTTAGTGTGCTTATGTATGTTTATGATCTAATTGTTACAGGGAATGATAGTGTAGTTATCTAGAGATTTAAAGCCTATTTAAGTAGTTGTTTTCATATGAAAGATTTGGGTGTCTTGAAGTATTTCTTTGGTGTTGAAATCGCGCGAAGTCTAGATGGATTTTACTTGTGTCAAAGGATATATGCACTTGATATAATTTCTGAAGTTGGTTTGTTGGAAGTTAAACCTGTTCTTGTTCCTATGGAACAAAATCATCTTTTGGCTTTATCCACTACTTCCTGACCCAGAGTCATACCGTTGCTTGATTGGACAATTGATTTATCTGTCCCGAACTGTCCTACTGAGTATAATTCGAGTATTTTGTCACTTTGTATAGTAAAACACACTACTCTGCCTCGCATTCTTGATGAAAGCAGACTCCCCATGTTTTCAAACTTTGCATCATAAAATCAATTTTATTAGCAATTTAAAATCACTCGTCATATTGCATCATAACCCAGATTTGATAGCACTAATTCTAGAATTGATGTGCACAATAGAAATAACCACTAGGTTGAGTTTGAGTTAGGACAGACGACAAATGCAACTGCTTACTTTTGTGTGTGTCATCACCGTAAGTCCCTCTTAGTTTTATTCTCCTCTCTCTTTCACGAACAATTCTTTTACTAAATCGCTATGGAACCCTTCTCTTTTTAATTACATGAGCATCTTTTCTTTCTCAAAAATGTAATTGTGTGGTTGTGGTGCGATTTCAATTTTGAGATGAGAGTTGAGTTTTCTGTGTTAATGCTCTGCAAAATATAACTTTATTGATTCTTCTTGAATGCAAAATTTGAGAGTATCGACATTTGCAAAATGGTACTTTTAGTCATTTGGGTTTGATTGAATACCTTTTCAGGAAAACCAAAGATTAAATGGGAGAGAGGACAATGATACGTGAAGAACGTTGTAAAATTATCACCATTCTATAACTATTTTTATTAATTTTTTACTCAATCATTTAATTCATACAGTTATTAAATAACCTAATTTAATATTTTATTGTTATTTAGAGTTGTTAGATGGTTGCAATGAGAAAAATTGGTCGTCAAAATAGTTTTATTCTATCATGATAATATTTTTAATACTCTTATAATTATTGTTATTATTATTATTATTGTAATTATGATTTCTATGATTAACAATAATAATATTACTAATAATAATGATATTGACAATAATGATAACATTAATAATAATATTAATATTTATGATATTATAATTTTAATAATATTAATACTAATATTGATAATAATAATAGTAACATTAATAATAGTAATATCTACATTAATAATAATATCAATAATTAATAACAATGATTGCTTGCATTATACCAATCTTTTAATTATGTATACCAAAACTGAAGTTTGAAATCATTTATTACATATGTTGAAAATCATTTTAATATTACTATTCAAACTATTCGAACTAATAATAATGGTGTAGAGTTTGTTATGAATTTTTTTTCACCCAAAGGCATACATCAAAACGACATGTATTGAAACTCCTAAATAAAATGATATTGTTAGAGGAAAAATTATCAACATCTCTTGGAAGTTATTCATGCTTTACCTTTTCAAGCTAATTTGCCTTTTCACTACAACAAAAATGGTGTATAGCGACGACAAAATAACGACGGATCACAATCCTTCGATAATATTGCTATTACTGACAGAATTATAGACGAAAACATTGGGAGACGGTTCACTGTTAGGCACATCATCCCTCTTCAAGGAGCACTACCAGTAGACTATGAATAAGGTATGAATGTATTTAGGAATCGAAATTTGTAGCTTAATTTTTAGGGTTTAGGGTTAAATTGTTTCCGTTTCTGATTTCTTCTTATCGACTTGTGATAGATTATGAATGTATTTATTGTTCTGTTTCTCTCCATTTCAATGAATAGAGTGAACGGTTATGGTTTCGGTTTCGAGAGTTGATTGGTTGGTTGGGTTGTGTTGATTTAGGGTTTGTTTGGATTCAAAACAAAAGTCTTATTATTCAGCAGGTAGTTTCTCATTTAAAATCTAATCAAGTTTTGAAAATTATTTTCAAAGTATTGAATTTGAAGAATATACAAATTTGGAATCACAAATATTGAATATAAAAAGTGTTGTTTCCGGTGATTCTTGACAGAGAATTGATAACCAGAGATAATGAAATGCAAATGGAAGCAGATTAATGTAAACTCAAATTCAAACAGATCAAACCAATGGTCACTCATGATTCTAATTGCCGCATCTTGTGTCCATTCATCATAAGGAACTTATCATTTGTTTGTATTTGAACATAATGATATTTGTGATAGGCATCATAGTTGTCAAATTAAACTAAATTTAGAAAAAATAAATCTACTCCAATTACTAAATTTATAATGTAAAACATTACACCATAAGAGAAGTTCATATTACTACTGTTGATCCATTACACAGTGAATTAAAAATTTTGCGTATAAAAAATAACATTAAAAAAATATTTTTGCTATAAATTTTGTTGGTTTAATTTTTGCTATAGACGTAGGGAGGTGTTTAAAATATCTTTTGATTTTTTTTTCTTTCACCAATATATAATAACTACTTTTTTTTTTGTTTTAATATGACTTATTTTTCTCTTTACAAACTTTTTATTAAGCTTGATTATATTGTTATTTTAGTTCTTGTTGTTGATATCGTTAAACATGTCATTATGGTTGATTCACATTTTTAGTTAATTTATGTAAATTTAAATTTATCTTACTGATATGGTTAAATTGAAACACAATTTGCACTTAGACATCAAGTTAAACCTTTGAGCCACGTAATACGACCAATCTTAACAGCCACGTAAACACGTAGGTTGTATATAACAACTATTAACATAATAGTTTATGTGCATGTCTTCCTTCCTCGTGAAGACAATAGCTGTATATAACAACTATTAACACAATAGTTTTTATATATAACATTTTAATGTTATGTTTAATCGTCATGTATTATGATTTATTACAAAAGATAGATCGAATTTCATTGGACCGCAGATGGATGTACGATAGATGTTAAAGTGGGTGAAGAGGTGAAGGAATCGTTTGTAATAGGGGTTGAAGAGTTCATCCAGAAAGCAAGACAATATAAATATTATGAACTTGATGGAGGAATTAGATGTCCATGTCTTAAATGTGACAGTACAAGGATTCTGAAGGATGAAATCGTCAAAGTTAACCTATACAAAAAGGGGTCCAAACCTAACTATTGGATTTGGGCTTATCTTTAGTTTACTTGTACTTGGATAATAAACTTCATATTGGACAATATTATCTTCATTATGGTTTGGTTTAAATTGTGTTGTTCGAATTCTATTATTGGGTACTATAATTATGAGAGCAGGTAATTAAGAAATGCATTAGGAATGTCGAAGGCACTAACTGAACAAAAATATCGACGGAATCCTTCATTAAATTTATTGACAGAAATTTTCATAAGTATACATCACACGGACGTTTCTGACGGATTTTTTTGACGACTTACGACCGTCGGTAATTACCGACAAATTTTGTCCACAGATTGCAGCAGTCGATAATTACCGACGATTTTTGTCAACGGATTACAGCAGTCGATAATTACTAACAGATTTTTTTGTTGCATGTAGCCATCAATATTTACTGACGGATGGTTTTCGACTAATAATTTCCGTCAGTAATTACCGACAACAAGCCATGCCTCGTCGTGGAGTTTTTCGACAACTCAATAATCGACGGCTTCGTTATCCGTCGAAAATTTGTCGGTAATACGTCGTTACCAACGGATGCAGAACATTACTGACTATTTTTGGCCATCGATTATTCCCTGTTTTCTTGTAATGTCTCTTTTCTAGAGTTTTACTGCTCAACATACTATCTTTTTAATGAATTGTATTTCCATCCTTTTCTTGATAATATTTCTCCTTATGAAAAACTTTATGGCAAGCTTTGTGATATTTTCACTTTATGTGTTTTTGGATGTTTATGTTGTTCTAATACTCTCATCGCCAATAGAAAAAAGCTTGCACTCATGTTGTTCCTGGAGTTTTCCTGGATTTCAATATCACACTAAGTGTTATTTTCTCTTAACCTTAAAAATCACAAAGTTGAGGTCTCCAAACATATTATCTTCTACGAAAATCACTTTTCATACCAATTGAATTTTAATGTTCACAAGAGCCCCAACAATTTATCTTTAACTGTTCCCTATAATTATGAACAAAATTATGATAATTTTAATATGCAACTTAAACACTACAATGTTGATATGCATAAGAATGTAGAGACTATTAATTCTAATAATGTTATTGTCACTCCTCCAAGATGGTTTACAAACAATAGACGTTCACCATCATATCTTGAGGAATTTCAGACTATAAGTATCAACAATAATAATGTAAGTACCCAATATCTTACAATCTTTTCTTTCTTATAATGTCTTATCTTATGCTTTTAAACATATTGTTCTTGCAAGAGACTAATTAGTTTCAAAACAACAAAGTCTTTTGTCGCTCCTGATGTTCCTTGATTCTCGCCGTTCTTCTGCTCCTTCAAAGTCCACGGTTTCGGGAGGGGATCTTGCAGACACTCTGACGCTCAAGTCAATATAGGGTTTGAGTGTAGTAGGTGATTAGATTAGAGTTTAGAAGTATCTTATTTCTGGAGATTGAGCTCATATTTATAGGTGTTGTAATGGGCCTGGAGCATTTAGGTCCAATGGGCCCAGCCTGTTATAATCCATTCTAACTTGAATTCATTCTACGTACCTTCCACGTGTCTTGTGCATGGGACCGCCACGTGCCGCATGTGATTGGAGCGTATCGCTCGTCCATCAACGCGTAGATGACAACCTTACCTGTGACTGACCGAGATGGACATCTCAGTTGGCCATCTCATAACACCAAAAGGGCATATGCAAATATAGTTTGGTTAGTGTGTATGGTCGACCGTATGGTACAGTTTTGTTTATATCTTCTCATGTTAAACCACAAAATTACAAGGAAGCTTCAAAACAATCTTGTTGGATGCAAGCCATGAAAGAAGAATTGACATCCCTAGAACAAAATCAAACCTAGATCATTACAACTCTTTCACATGAAAAAGATGCTTTTGGTTGTCATTGGGTTTACAAGATCAACCACAAGTGTGTTGGGTCAGTAGACTGATACAAGGCACGACTTGTTGTAAAAGGGTACACACAACTTGAAGCTTTGGACTTCATGAACACCTTTGCACCAATGGCAAAGTGAACAACTTTACGTCCTTTGTTGGCTCTCACGCCAACAACTGGATACTCAAACAGTTAGATGTTAATAACACATTTTTTCATGAAGATCTTCATGAAGTAGTCTATATGAAGCTTCCACCCAGTCTTTTTTTTTTTTAACAACAACAATATTTGCAAGCTTCAGAGATTTCTTTATAGGTTACAACAAGCTGGACACCAATGGTATGCCAAACTATCACATTTCTTACTTTTGCATAATTATATTCTTTATGTCGTTGATCACTTTCTTTTTTGAAACATGTTGATACCTCTACTACTTCTCTTTTCGTTTGTGTGGATGACATCGTGTTCATTGAAAATAGTTTCGAGAAAACCAATCACATAACCACTTTGGTAGATCAACACTTCTAGATCAAGAATTTAGGAGATCTCGTCTATTTCTTGGGTTTGAGGTGGCTCACTATAAAATTAGTGTTCACCTTAGTCAAAGAAAATACAATTTAGATCTCCTTCAAGAAATTGGTATGTTGGCCTATGTTCCTATGTCAACCCCCATGGTTTATTTTGTTCTGTTGATAAAAGTACCAAATTGAATGAAGAAAAATCATCCTCCTATCAAATACTCATTGATTATCTTATCAAATACTCATTGATTATCTTATTTATCTCACGAATACAAACCGGACATAGCCTTCTCTATCAACAATCTTAGCCAATTCAATTCTACTCTTACCACCGATCATTAACAAGTTGTCTTCTATATCCTTTCATCTTTAAAAAGTACTCCAAGTCTCGTATTTTCTTTCATATAGCAACAACTTCATCCAACTAAAAGTTTATAATGACTCTGATTGGGCCACTTGCTTTGAGACCAAAAAATTTGTTGTTGATTTTTTTTATCTATCTCGATAAATCTATGATTTCTTGGAAGTCTAGAACCAAAGAAACATTTTCCAAAGTTTTTTCAAAAGCTAAGTATCGTGTTGCTATAACCACTACCTGTGAGATCCAATGGATTATTTATCTCTTCCAAGATCTTTGTGTGTCTTATATTCAATTTGCACTCTTTTATGGTGTGTTTGGATCCGAGCACGGATTTATCGCGACAGATCAAATACAAAGAAAATTAAAACCCCGAGGAATAAAATATTATTAAAATATGAAAATCGAGATAAATTTTTTTTTGAAAACTTTTTTTGCCAACTACAAAGATTTGTGGGTGAGAAAAATTTTTCAAAACATTTTATATTTATTTAAATATTAATATATATATATAATAATAATAAAATAAATATAATTAATTATATAATATAAAATTATTATTATTAATAAAATTATAAAAATATATATTTTATTTTTTAAAATAATAAATAATTAAAAATATATAATAATTAAATTTATAATAAAATAAAAAATTATAATAATTAATAATATATTTTTTATATATAATTATAATAATATATTAATATATAATTGATTATTTTAAAATGTAATGGATTGTACGTATATAATATACATATAATTGATTACGTTTTAAGGTAATCGATTATGTGTATAAATTTAATTTATATTAAAGATAATTACTAATTTAATAATTTTATATATTTTTTAAAATAATTATTAATTACATTGAATTAATTAATTACATTTATTTTTAATTATAAAAATAAATTTATAATTTTATATATTAAAATATTATTATATTTATTATATCATTTATAAATTTTCACAAACTTTTTACTCAAATTTTATCATTTTTTACTTAATCCAAATAATTAAATATTTTTCTCAAAACATCACAAATCCACTTTCTCAAATCAACTCCTCAATCCAAACACACCCTTAGTGTGATAACTAATTAGCCTCCACTCAAGTCTTTTATAAAGGATAAAAGCTTGAAGAATAACTATTCCTAACTTAAGGGAGTTGATAAACTGTTTGTTTAGCTCGTTTAAGCCTTTTTAGTTGTTTTTTAGTAATCTTGGTTTTTGTTGTTTCTACCAGTTTGTCTTCTTTGTTTTTGGGTCTTTTTGATCCATTCTACCCTTTGTCAATTTTATAGACTCATTTATCTTTTAATTTACGGTTTTTTCTTGTGCATGCATTATGAATAATTTAGAAGTTTTCGTTCGACATCATTTTTCTATTCTCTGTTCTCTCTCGCTCTCTTTCAGTCGATCATGAATTTTAAGGTTTCTTGGTTTCTTCTTTTCTTGATAGGTGTTATCTTCTTTCTTTACGGGTTTTAAAGTAGAGTTATTCAATCAGTGATCATTGTTTTGTGTTACATGTCTCTTGCAGATGCTAAAATGTTACCGGTCTGGGTGCATGTGGCAAAACATTGAAGTTATGATGTAATTGGTAATTCTGCAGAAAAGTTAGTAATTTTTTTTCTGAAGAGAATAAAATCGTGCGTGTTTAAGAGAGTAACTAACTAGAAAAGGAGAAAAATAGAAAAAAAAAATAGAGTGGTGATATTTTAAACATCCATTTAATACCATATATTATTATTTAATTAATATATAATATTTTATTAATAAACTTAGTCAAATGAAAAACTACCATTCTCAAAACAAAATTATAATTAAAGACAGCGAAATAGCAGTTTGATACTACTGTTAAAAAAACATTCATTTGATATTGAATTATATTAATAAAATATTATATATTAATAAAATAATAATATTTTTAAGTGTTAAATGAGCGTTGAAGGTGAATACTAACGTTAAAATAACATTAACCTTAAAGACAGATAATGTAAATAGCTACAATAAAAAATCTCAAACAAAGTCCTTATGAAAAATTTATAAATATTAATTAGAAGTGAAATTAAGAAAATAAATGCGAAAAGGTATAAAGAATATGAATAAAAGGAGAGAAATATGAATGAAAAAATATAAGTTAAGAAATTTCTCTCGTTTGAATGAAACAATAAACAAATTTTATAAAAATATTTTATAGTTAAAAAAAAACTCTATTATTGTTTTGAAATCAAATTACTCTATTTTTTGAAAATATATATTATGAAAAATCAATTCTTTTTATGAGAATTAAGAAAAATAAAATATTTTTTAACTTAAAAATATTGAAAAAAAAGTGAGAATTGTTTCCCTTTTATTAAATTTGGGGAACTTTTGTTTGGTGGATTTCAAGAAAATAATTTCCTCCCTTCAATAACTTTTCATCTTAAAACATTAGTAAAATTTTAAACTGTGCTGAATTCTATTTTTAAAGTATGGTTTTAGTTGTATATATGTATGGAAGAGGGTACCAGACACAAAGCAGTGCGTGGGACTGAAAAATATGTTGAACATGAAATTTGAAAAAAGATTAAAAAAATTAATTACTTAACAATAAAAGCTTATTTTAAAAATCAATTTATAGAAAACAAAAAATGAAATTGGAATTTATCAGACCCTAATTTGCAGTTCTTTATTCTCACTTTTAGTTTCCTCCTAAGGTTAGGGTTAGAGATTATTGAACAGTTCAAATGAAAACACGGAAATGAGAATTACATAAATTATTAAATAAGCCACTGGTCACAAAATAGGGCAGTCTGCACCAGTTATCCACGCAAACTCAAAGCATGCAAGCTTTAGTTACAGCCGAAACAAAAGCAAAACAAACGCCCCATCAAAACCACATTCGAACCGAAAATCACAAGACAAAACAAAGGAACCAAAACATCCACGGCATGCAACCAAACCAAACCGAAAAACAACCGCAGTTTCAATGATGTCCGATGATAAAGTAAAGAAGAAACTAACAAAAGAAACACGATGTGATGAGAGGCGAAACAACGAGCGTTGCACCTTAACCTTTTCTATAGATCATCTCCATGAGATCCATCTCCTTCCTCATCTGGACCTCGGGTGCCATCTGCATGGCAACCTCGTAATCAATCACGTTCTCTTCCCCGGCGTTGACCATCACTGGCACATAGCCACCATTATCACCGCCACATGGCACGTGGTGCTGGAGGCTCCACCCAAGCTCGTCCTCCTCGGAGCTGAAGTCGCCTTCGGAGCTCTCGTACCGAACCCGGAAGAGACCCGCGTTGGCGGTGTTATTCAAGTTCATCTTGCTCATGGAGTTCTTCAACTCCTTCTCAGACTCTTCCGCCGCAGTGACTTTCTTTATGTAGGTCTCGAGAAGCGTGGGCGCACCCTTGGAGCTCCGGCGCTTGTTCCTCTGCCTCTTGGCCTTCTGGCGGCGCTTGGTAGCGTTCCAGTGGTTCTTGATGGTGTTTTCGGTCCTTCCCGGCATTCTCCTTGCAATCTCTGCCCATTTGTTCCCCAGTTCCTTGTGGGCTTCAATCAGGATTTTGTCCTCCTCTTCGCTCCATGACTCCTTCTGCATTGGTACACAACAACAACAATGTGAAGTTAGATAAGTGCTACATTCTACGTGCGATGGAAGATCTCAACTTGAACCCTGGTTCAGATAATATATATGCATATACATCATGCATTGGCATTCTTATGATAAGAAGTAACAATGAATGATAATAGTTCCCTTTTTTGGTTGATTAGTAGAAAGAAAAGAGATGACAACTTAAAGGAAAATTCAATAAATATTATAATTATAAATTATGTAATAAAACTAAGAGAAAGATATAAACAAATAGAATGAAAGACAAAGTAAATATAGGTATAAATGAATGTATGTTAATATAAGCAAAGGAATTGGTTTACATGTATAGCAAATATATATAATGGTTAATTGTGACATTTTGCTATGGTATGCAAGAAACAGGGAAAAAAAATGTAACATTTTGAAACTTGTATATATAGGACCGGACAAGGAGAGGCGAATTTCAAGTCACAAATATATTTATAAAATTTGATATTAAACAGTTTTAAATATTAATTATATTAGTAAAACTCAAAACAATTAACTATTAATTGTCGTATAAAAAAATTAATTTTGCTGCTTACTAAATAATGTTTCCAAATTATGTTACGGCTAATGTTACACCCACTAAAAATAAATTAAATTTTAACAAGTATCTAGTGTAATTTATTATACTGTTTATTTCTCCAAATTTTATATTTTAACTTGTTTGGATCAATGCGCATAACTAAAATCATTGTAGAGTTATAAATAATGTCCAGTAAAAAAACTAGGACAAAAAGAAAAGAGTTGTTAGGATATTTCAAAATTATAAATAATTTATAATCAAATTAATGTAAAAGAAAAATGTAATAAAGTCATATAAATCAAGTTAATGTAAAAGAAATAAAGTTTGTAATTATTTTAACTTTTTAAAATAACAATAAAATATAAATATAATAATATTCTCGTACTTTATCTGTATAAAAAATATATTATTAATTTGAAAATAAGAGTTATAAAATATTTTACAAAAATAAAAAATATATTGACTATTAAATATTATTATATAATTTTTAAATAGAAATATTTATTTTAATTTATTTTTATTTTAACCATATATATTGCTTTTTATCAGAAAAAATTAATTAAATAATATATATATATATACACACGTAGTGTCTACGTGTGGTGCAATTTAAGATAATTTTTTTCACAGCATTTAAGGTAAGTTTTTCCCAACATACTTTAATAATATATAATTTAAAAATATATTTTAATTTGTAAATTAAAATAATATTTTTGGCGAGAAAACATTTCTGACTATTATAAAACTTTTTAAATGTATTTTAGTGAATTTGAAATACTTTTACTTCTTAAAACGTACAACCAAAAGTACAAACAAATGCCCCTAAATCCTCATAGATCTCGGGGAATTAGTTATATAAATGAAAAAGAATGTTGTGCGTCATATTCCTCAACTATACCAACATGCCTAAAAGTGTCACTGTCAGTTACAAATGTCTGATGTTGTAATAAAAATATATAAATAGTATAATTGAATTCAGTTAAGAATTTAATTTAATATATTAAAGCTCTATAAATTAAGTGAATTTGAGGATCCCAAAAATTTTGAGAAATTAACTCTCCATGGAGACCAGACTTGACCGGGTAAAATCCTCTGGTGTAACTTTGACTAGTGATAATAATTACTGCCAATACCAGAATTCATCTGAAATTGGAAAAGTTTATATTCAAAAGAGAAAATATTGTGTTCATTAAATATTTTATAGATGATATCATTAATTTGAGTCTTGTATAAAATATTCAAATGAATATCTATATAATACGCTAAAAGATGGTGTTAGTACGTAAGAGAGAGAGAAAGTAAACAAAGAATGGAAGATGAAGTAACCCTAATGTTTGGCCGGAGATGGTTGTGCCACCTCTCTCTGCACTGTTTCCCAACCCTGCCATTCAGCAACCTGGCTATATGCGACCATTTTTTGATCCCGAAGCGTTTCACCAATTGGACAAGGATGCTACAAAACCACAGAAAGCGTTCACCATTGGTCCAACCAGATGAATAATGGACAAAAAGCATTAACAAACCTCACTAAAGCCCGGAGCAAAATCAGTGAGAAAAATTTTCATTAAAAGCCCCGTATGAAAAAGATAACAAGAGAGAGAAAAACAGCATGGAATTGGGAACAATTAGGTATATACCTGTCCTCTTCAGCACTCCACTGGCCTTTGATTATGTTGTTCACCCTTTGGTGAATTTGGCCATTAGTCTTCCTCTGCATCTGTTTCATGTTAACAACAACCACAGCTAGTTAGCATTAGTATTTCCAGTTCCAATGAAGCATGAAAGCAGATGATGGTACCCACCTGAAGATCTGATGTTTCAGTTGGACCACAGTGAAGGGGAACTTTCTGGGAGAAGTCCCAGATGACCTTGTTGGGGTGACCATGCATGGATTCAGCATTGGTGTTGTTTGGTGCATAAGGCATGGGGTAGTAAGGGTTGGCATAGGCTCCTTTGAGGGACTCATTGGGGTAAGAAGGCTTGTAGGAAGATGGGCCACCTGAAGAAGGGTTTGCTGAGGACAAAGAGAATAATGGGGTGAGAATGGAGGAAGAACCCTCTGTGTAGAAACTTTCAGGGTGACCATGGTTTGGCTCATTCAGAGGATGATGGTGGTGCTGAAAATGGTTGAAATTGTTTTGGTACATGAAGCTGGTGTTCTCTTCTGAGACAGGAATCTCTGATTTGATTCCAGGGAAAATCCCAGAAAGGTAGTGAATTCTCTCAGGGAAGCTTGGACTAAACTCCATGCAAAATCAGTGAGAGAGTGAGAGAGATTTTGTGATGGTGTGTATGAGAAATATGGTCTCTCAACTGCTTGTGTGAAAAAAGGGGTGGAGTCCTAGGTTCTTATAAAATCAGATGTAAACAAAGGATGTTCACAAGACACGTGTGCCTTGTGGTAACAGCATCCAACGGTTCAGATTCGTTGTTTTTGTGACTGTTTAGCTTCCGCTATGCAGTAAACAACTGACCAAAAGAAAATGTTTTTTTTATTCATTTCTGTAATATTTATGAACAAAACAAGGAAAAGGAAATGATGAGTTTGTTACAGAGTTTTGTGTTTGGAGATGGCCTTGGACAAATGTTTAAAAACACATGAATGACATGTAGTTGCCATTCTCAAAAGTAAGATGAGAAATTGCATATTACGTTTTCATCAACTCTAATTTTTCTACTCTTTCAATTTCCAATTTCATTGGTTATTTTTTTATAATATTTATTACTAACTCTGTTCTTATAAATAAATAAAATAACTTCAAGAAAATCAGTTAACTATATTTACTAATATTTTAATATATTCTTAAAATGTCCTTTTGATAAAAGAGTATAATTAAGATCAGACATTAATTAAAATATTTTAGAAGAAGTGGTCCTTATAATAAAGTAAAAATAATTAGGAATTATTTATATCTGAGGGAAAAAAGTGTGCTTTTTATCTATCAAGGGAGAGTAGAGCGTCAAAACAAGGTATCAATTTCGTGATAATTTCCGTATTTGTTAAAGACTGGCACATTAAAATGGATTAAAATTATATATAACGTCAGGAAAATTTTATGGCATTTTCCTGTAAAAATAACTTGGATTTAGTGTGGGACAACTAAAATAACTTAGATATCTATACAGGTATCAGAAAAGGGTAAAATAAGAATTTTCTTTAATTTAGTCAGTCAAAGCTATGGCATCTTGGTTTGAAAAATTAGTTTTATAATTTTATGATGGGTTATGATATGTTCAGAACAGTCTTATTCTATATAATCACTTTATAACTGTTTCTATTAACTTTTAATAAATAAATTATTTTATATTTTAATTTAATATTTTATTATTAAATAAATTATTAACTTTGAAAAAGATTACTGACGTCAAACTATCTTTTTTCCAATAACAAACATAGAAACCAAAATTCTACGATTTGCTTTAATGTATTAGTTGTTTAAATAAATTTTTTATATATATATATATAGTCTCTTGAATTTAAATTTAAGAATTCTACACCAAAAATCACTTTAATACAAGAACTGATAAATTAGTATGTAATGTGAAATATTAAATTTTCTGACTAAAAGAGAATTATTTTATGGTTACGACTAATTTATAAACTTTGTTTATTAAGTAATTCCCTCAAACAATACATGGTTTAATAATTCATTTTAATGAAAAAATATTAAAATTAACTTTAAACATGACGTATAAGACACTCATAAATGATGTTTTTTTTATGAATAAATGACTTTTTCGCCTTTTACTGAAAGTAAGGAGAAATAAATGTAAGGCAATAAATCATTTAATTTTTATGCTTAACGATCATTTATTTATTATAAGACAGATAGTTTTGCTAAATACACCTCAGAATAGTCAAGACCCTGTGAAAAAATATTATCTTAAATGAGAGTAATAAATTCCAGGTTCATGTCTTAAAAGGGTTAATAGTGTGATTCATATGAAGTTTGTAAACATATTTTTTTGTCCGTTGAAAAAAAAAAATGAGACTCATCTGCTGTACAACGTGAAGGAAGTAAAACAACACTTAAATTGCGTGAAACTGAAAATTAAACCCTTATCTTACTTAATAGTATAATTATTTAATAACCTTTCATAAAAAAAAAAAAAAAAAAAAAAAAAAAAAAAAAAAAAAATATAAAAACTTTTTATATTAAAAAAAAATTTTTTTAAATAAAAAATTATTAAAATAAAATAAAAAATTATT
>Ga0099824_1005838_pt1 | contig 17196 bp, 7 predicted proteins | sample SiratrowhiteBW_FD_76837 | JGI IMG/M metagenome (GOLD analysis project Ga0099824, IMG submission 76837) | Root nodule microbial communities of legume samples collected from California, USA - Siratro white BW | ecosystem: Host-associated > Plants > Roots > Nodule | place: USA: California... | reverse complement strand
TTATTATTATTATTATTATTATTATTATTATTATTATTATTATTATTATTATTATTATTATTATTATTATTATTATTATTATTATTATTATTATTATTATTATTATTATTATTATTATTTTAAGTATACAGTTTCCAAAGCTTGATTCTCAACTAAATAATATCTTGATTCACTAAACCAAAAGAGAAAAGGTGAGTCTAAACATGCAACTCTTTTTAACTTTTTTATGTATATTTTATTTTTTTATAAACAAAATTGAAATTTCACGGTTTGCTAAATAAATTATGAGTACTGCTAATTCAATACAAAAATTGTTTTTTAATTTTAATTTTTTCCAATTACGGTGATATTTTCATTGACCTAACAAGTTTCCATGCTAATTATCACTATGAAATTAGTCTCATATTTAAAACTATAAAAGTTTTACTTTTCATCTCTCTCTTATCTTATGTTACCCATTTATGAAAGAAAAGAATAAGAGCTTAAAAAATGTTTGGTTGGCATGTTATTGAAGGAAGAAGTGTCCACCATCAATTTTTTTTTCATGTGAAGTTGTACTATTTTTCATAACTAATTTCTACACCAACTAATCAGATTCACCATCATGTGATGAGTTATTACAAATAATTTAATAAAAACAATGACTCAACATATATACAAGAATATATATTATTAATCCCAAAATATTATTATTATTATTATTATTATTATTAATTTCTTCACTTTCTTATTTATTTAAAAAAATATTTTTACTTTTTTTTATTTATTTTCTTATTTTATATTTCTTTTTTTTTTCATACACCAATGACATAAAGGATAACAATAAAAGTGGTTTGTCTAAACATTTTAATGATTATTAAAAGTATATAGTTGTAACAGTAGAAAAGTGTTTGACTTGTAGCTCACTTTCATGTAATAAATACACAAGATTATAGCAAAATTACTATATACCAATTCGAACATGTAATATATATATATATATATATATATATATATATATATATATATATTTATATACATATTTAAAATAAAAAATATAAAAAAATATCAATATTGTATTTAAAAAAAATGTATCATATTTATGCATATTATATCCAATTACCTTTCAGAGCAATTGAAGTAGTTCGACGAGTCGCTTATTTGATTTATAGACTATTATTACTTTCCTTTTAAAATAAAACAAATTACTTGGAGTAATTTTAGAAATATTTTTGCCAACATCTTCAATATTTAAACATTTCAAATTAGTCTGTAAACATAATCGGTCTACTAAATTAAAGAAAATTCAATATTTAATAAATTAAGTAAATAGTTAGTCGTGAAATCTAAGAATTAGCGAAAAAATGGAAATGAAAAAAAAATTATAATTTATTGATACGCTTACTGTAACACGGAGGTGGTGCGAAAGAAAACACGCGTGAAAGTAAAACAAGGGGACTGAAAGAGAAAACTAAAAAAAGAAAGGAAAAGAAGAGAAGAGAAAAGAAAAGAAAAAACAAGGGTTTCGCAGAAACACGATCCCAACAATTCAGGGCAAACCTTGGTTCCATTTGGAGAACCCGAGTTTCAATCTTTTTTTTCTCTTTCCGTAAGAAAATTCAAAATTTTAATTCCGAAAATAAAAAGTTCCCTCCCTTATTTGCCCTTTATCTCTCTCTTTTTTTCTGTAAAATCAAAATCGATCAGTTGAAAGCTAAGAAGAGAGTGAGTTGAAGAAGGTTCGGTAAGGATCCATCGATGGCGGGGTACAAGGCCGATGACGAGTACGATTACCTTTTCAAGCTGGTTCTGATCGGCGATTCCGGCGTGGGGAAGTCCAACCTTCTCTCGCGCTTCACGCGGAACGAGTTCAATTTGGAGTCGAAGTCCACCATAGGGGTTGAGTTCGCCACCAAAAGTTTGAGTATCGATGCCAAGGTCATCAAGGCTCAGATTTGGGACACCGCTGGCCAGGAAAGGTCTCTTCCCTTTTCAATTCAATTACTCTTTCTACAAACTTCGATCTGTCATTCTCATTGTTTGTTGCTGCTGTTATTTCTTATTACTGTTTTCAAGTATTCGGATTCCGATGTCGGATACCGCTTCGATTCACTGTTTTAATTGTTTCATTTAGTCGATTAATTTTGGTAACGTTGTGGTGAAGGATTGAGGTTTTGTTGCTCTGGTACGGCGTTTGTGGATTTGAGTGCTTTGAGTTTGTTTATGGAATTGGAATTAGGGATTTTTTTTTTTTTTTGTGAGTGTTCTCAAAATGCATAGACGACATCGTGAATCCTTGGTGACTGGTTTGAAAAACATGCGAAAGCGCGTCCTAACATCGATTGATTTATGGGTTTGAGGAGATACTTTACTGGGCAGTTTGTTTTTTGAAATGTCATTTGGTTCTTTATTTTTTGTTCCTTTTTTTAGTGTAAGGTCACTTGTGCAATCACAGTAAGTTTTGAGTACTGATTATGCTTCAATTGACGAAAAGAACATTAGATTGGTTGTGGTAACAGGTTATTTTTCAATTGACCATTTGAACTGCTTGTTACATCATAAAATGTTTAATTTTTGTTGCTCTGGCACCTCCTATGTTGATTTGTATAATTCAAATTTTTGTTTATACTTGAGAGTGTGCGCTTGTGTTTGTATATATTTCTATCGAAGTCCTTAATCCCAAATGGTGGTGTGGAGTGAGTGACTGATCTCAAAATACTATTGCAGGATAGTGGATGACTGTTATTTCTTAAAATACACTGCATAAATTATGCTGCACTCACACTCGTACTGAAAATAGTAATAAAAAACTAAAATTAAAGACGTTCATATTAATGATCAACTGTCAGCATTTGATAACTAAACACTGTGTATGAAACAAAAAGGCTGAAATGGTAATGGCCTGGCCAGTACAGTTTTGAGCATTGAAACTGGGTAGCAAAAGATGTCTGCCACTGGAAACTGGCCAGACACAATGTGTGCTGCCAAAAATGTTTCCAGAGAGAGCTGGACTTAATTGGTGATTATGAGGCTAAGGTTCCAGATTTTGCAGTGCACAAATGATGAGAGTGGGAGGGGGAAAAGGGTTTATGTTCTTGGTTAAATTAAGGGGTGTTGATGAGAGGGGAAAGAGCTTCTGACATAGTTTCTGGCTTTATGCCACGGCCACTCAATGATGGTCTTTCAAGGGAACATTTCCTCAAGTTTTGGTTAAAGAAAGACCAAACTGATTGGTTCAGCTTAAAATTGGTGAACGGGCTAGGTGTCTAGTGCAAAACCGTCTAGAAAATAACTAGATAAACTGGACAAAGAAAAGAACTAGACATACAATTAGGTGAAGTGGTTTACACCAGTTTAAATTTATTTATTTGTCTTTTTATCGTTTGACTAAAACTATTTGTTAATGGTCACTTGTGAGAGAATTGTTTGCCCCCATATTAACAATATGTTGTAAGCTTGGATGTTCTACATGATATCTTATGTGAAAACTTGCTATATACCCCTCATAGCTTTAAAGATTGATTTAATTTTAAGAATATCGAAGCTTAAGTTGTTCTGCTCTGGTCATCATAATTTGTAAAAATGATTTTAATATCTAAGGGTCTGTTTGTAAAACTAGCTCATAAGCTAGTTGGATAAACTTTTAACTCATAACTTCCGAACTGATAAACTAATTTCTTAACTTAAAAGTGTTTGGTACAACTAGATGATAAGTTAGTTAGTAAATGTAAATGACATAAGTAAGTCTTATTATATGAATAAAATTTGTGTTTTCTAGGTAAAAATATATTATTATGTAATTATAATTATTTTTAAAAAACAATTAAAATTTTTATTAAAAAGTTCAGTGCTTTTATTTATTTTTCAAAAGTTGTATATGTTTCTTTATTTAGACCAGTCATGTTATTTAAACTAGTTGATTTAATGAGTATTAATCAAATTTAAATTTTACTTTTTATTTCTCAATTTAAACTACTGTTATTATATCGAGTTCTCTTCTACAGTTTTTATGGTGTATAATTTTCACATTGCATTATGTAGTGAAACATTAGTTATTTCAATTTGTAATGATAAATCTTTTTTTATTTAATTTGAACTACATAAAAAATAAAAAAATAGCCCAATAAATACTAGAAATAGTGCAATATTTAAAATAAATATTCAATATCTTAAAAGAGAAATTGATCCACTTGAAAAATATTTTGAGAATGGGAATACGAGTGGGACAAGAAAGGTTTTTGTCTCTACAAAATTAAAAATAGGTAATGAGTAAAGAAGTTGTAAAGAATAGTGATGAAAGAAAATTGAATATGGTACAAGCTATAAGGTAGAAGTTAATTGAAGTAGTTTATAACTTATAAGGTACAATTTCCTAAATAAGCTATTTTAATGTTTAATGTACCTTAAATATTTTTTTGTGTTGGTCAATCTAGCTCATAAACTATTCAAATAAGCTACTAGCTCGCTTATTTGTCTTATCAAACACATTTTAAATTGTGATAGTGAGTAGCATGTTGTACAATGTACACCGTCACTTCTGTGAGGTATTACACTTTGCATTGTTTAGCCCGACCCTTAAGGAGCTTCTAATATCGTATTTTTTTTTGAAGATCAAGTTCCTTAACAAAATAGAAAGTTATATACTAAATAAATTTATAGCATAACATGAAGTTGCTATTATCTTATTGCTTTCACTGCCTTTTGAATTTTTCTTTTAGTTTTTTTATTTTAAAAAATATGTGCATGCATCTGGAACCTGAACATTTGTCCAAGGAATATATGTAATTTTTTCTTCAAATTCCCTTATTTGGACAGCAGTCCAATTTGGCTCTGAATATACGTACGCATCCTGCAAACCTCGTCCTTACTAATCTATGTGGCCTTGGTGAACTTATCTTCAATACCTAGGTTTTGATTAACTTTTTATATGAATACGATAGTAAGGTGCAGCTGATTACTTGTTTCACACGTTTGTTTGTTATCCTAAAAATATCTATATATAGTTATAATTTATAATACACTAAGGGACATTTGGAAGAGCTTATTTGGGCATATAAAAGTGGCTTTTGACCTTTCTACAATTTTTTCAAAAAGGTTCTTGCTAAGCAGTGCCCGGGGCACTTATTAACAAATTCAAAGGAGAACTTTTTTATTGAAAGTCATATAGGAACGCATTAAAAAATTATAAGGGAGGACGTTTTTACACATCTCAATAAAAGCTTTTTCCTTTTATGTCCTTTAACAGTGTGCTCACACCTTTTTAATTCCTTCATGGAAAATTCTATCAGATAAGAGCTTTTTATTCTTTTAGCTTAATTAAGTTTCACAATCAAGCTTATGAATAAGTTATCGTTTGTAAGATCTCATTCAATGGTTGCTTAATTAATATATTACCTAGATGAATCCTAAGTAGATATATTGAGAATAGAATTAAGTATGATGGTACTGCTGAATCTAGTTGATTTGACTCTCATCAAACAGGAGGTTCCTATTTCTTAATTCACATGAATTCCTGCTCCCCCTAAAATCAGCTATTTATTATTAAAAATTGAAATGTACTAAAGGGCATCAGTATTCCACAATATGTAAGTGAGCAGATTAATATTGTAAGACTCCAATTTTGATTGGAAAAAACAGTACCACTATTGCTTTAGATGACGCAATTAAGTTTTGTCTTACAAAAAGGCATCCTCTCTTTTTCTCTAATACTGGTCATTGCAAGTACAGTAGAATTCTCTGATGAGATGTCTATGAGAAGCTGAACTAGACCTAGATTTGTGTTTCAATGTAGTTACTGGAGATCTCTCTGTTGCTGTGGCTGTTATTAAATCCACTTACTTGACTTTTGTGTTGCTATATTAGGTACCGTGCCATTACTAGTGCTTACTACCGAGGAGCTGTTGGTGCCTTACTTGTCTATGATGTCACACGCCGTGCCACATTTGAGAATGCTGCAAGATGGTTGAAAGAGTTGAGAGATCACACAGACCCCAACATTGTGGTCATGCTTATTGGAAATAAGTCAGATCTTCGACACCTTGTTGCTGTTCCAACAGAAGATGGAAAATCTTTTGCAGAGAGGGAATCTCTTTACTTCATGGAGACTTCTGCTTTAGAAGCAACAAATGTTGAAAATGCATTTACTGAGGTTCTTTCTCAGATTTACCGCATAGTGAGCAAGCGAGCAGTTGAGGCTGGCGACAACGGCAGTTCTTCCACTGTCCCGTCTAAAGGACAGACTATAAACGTGAAAGACGATTCCTCAGTTTTGAAGAAAATTGGATGCTGCTCGAACTAGATGCTTCATCTATGGCAGTTGGTTTTTGTGGCCTGTTTCATCTTGTAAATGCCTACACTGGAATCGTGATATCGTGTAGAATAAGGCTAGTCTTGCATATTATTTTGAACAGTGTTTACAATTTACAAACATCAACCATACGCAGGATTTCTGTTTCATAAAACGGTCATTCTAAAACGTGTTTGAAAACAAATAGGTCTACACCCAAGTTCATCATATAGCTTTAAGTTTTATGTGCAGGATCTTTATATTTGCTATTCTCTAATTATGATGCAGCTAGTGGAAGTTCGAACATCTATTTTAGAATTGAAGGTGTGGAGCCCTTGTGTTTGGTTTCGTTGAAGTGTTCTATAGATCATATATGGGTTGTACATGATCAGGGTTGAAGTTATTTTTTATTGCTGAATATAAAGATTGGAATTAAAAAAAATGTTTCTAAAATTACTATATTGGCAATACTTTTTATTTGAATCCGAATTACTATAATTTTCTTTTTCTTTTTTTCTTCCTTCTTCGGTAGTTTTTAGAGAAAATGAGAAAATTACTACCACAATTTGAGCTTTATGAAAGCCCTCCTATTTTAAGCATCAAATGTAGGTTTTTTCAACACTGTAAACTTGAGTTGTTTCTGAAAAATGTAACTTACAAATTAATTTGAACATTTTATCCATGTAGAACGAAAATTTCATTTTGAATAACTATTTGATATCAACATAGAAATACTTAATTTGTGTAACTTGAAAGAATTTATAAAGACGGACATCGATGTTGTGCTTATCATTTTAAATTAAAATTATTATAATAGAGGAGTCGAGCAAAGAAAGTTCTAATAAGTTGATTTGTTTCAGTTTATTAAATGGTTAAATTAGTATACCAATAAGTTCATTACAAGGCGTGTTCCTGTTTAGTTAGATGATGGAGGGATCAAACATTAGTAATCGTTATGAACCTTGAAAGCAAAGGTTCAAGACTAGTGTTTACAAAGCATAACTTCCTATGGAGGAAATGCTAAGAATAATGACTACTAGAGTTGGCTAAGAAGCTAGGGATTTCCAAATGACCATAAGTGGTTCATGGAAAGGACTCTGCTAAATATAGGTTGTACTTCCATTCCTTCAAAATACTCTACGGAATGGTAATTATAAAATTTTGCATGGAAAAGATATACTCAACAATAATTTTAATTCAAATAACTGCTCCAATAGTTTTATATAAAAAGATTGTAAAGTTTTTTATCCATATTCTATTTAATTTGAATATGTGCTTAATCTTATAAAGATGATAGTGTCTATTTTACTCCTTGAAATCTTTATTCGAGATTTTACAATAAAGAAATTTTGGATGTGCTTATGGATAAGATCCTTATTTGTTTTGAGAGAATCTCGGAACAATGATGGTGGATTTTCACGAATGAGGTGCAAGTGGATTCTAATATGAACAGAGGAAAAAACGACGCCGGATCATTTCTTCAGAAGAAGATAAAGATAACCTGAATTAATTGTTTATTATTGAAATGTACAACGGAAGAAAAAAAAAAAAACCAAATCCATGAATCGTAAATTAATTTATTTAATTATTTCTTTACGTTTCCAATTTTTTAATAGCGCACGATTTTCAGGCCGCCAATATAATATTACGTAATAACGGACGAAAGAAAAAAGGGCCCAGCCGCGTTATCCTGTGATGCCGCCGCACCGGATCGCGCTGCTCCTCGGAATATTCCTCCGCCGGAAAACCACCGAGCACTCCGGCAACTCGTCGAGATCGGCGAAGAGCAACTCGTCCTCCTCCCTCATCGGCATCGCCTCGTCATCTACCTCGCCGCAGATCGGGCTCTCGAGTACTCCGGTGGACGCCACGTCATCGAACCACCTGAAGTGGTGGTGGCTGAGCAGCACCGCCGCGTCGCCGGCAAGTTCAAAATCGTTGTGAGTTGCAAACACGGCCATCTCCTCCTCCGGCGGGAACCTGGAGGCGGACTCTGCCGGCGAGGAGGCGGCGGAAACGGCGAAGGAATTGGATTTGGGGAGAGGAATGGAGTGGTTGTGGTCGTTGGCGTAGGTGACTATGAGCTTTGTGGGGTCCACACGGCTTCGCTCCACTTGCTTCCTTGCGGGACACCCTTTTGAACTACTGCATCGGTAATATCCCCTGCGTTTTCAGATTCAAATTTATTATTATTAATTATTAATTGCTTAATTAATTCAACATTATTGTGAATAAAAAGAAAAAAGAAATTAATAGAAAAATTAAGAGAGAGAACAGCGATGCTGACTGCTATGATAATCCAGAAAAACCCAGCGAAAATGGCACTTTCATGAATTTTGCCCTATCTGAAGCGCGTGTTTCTCAATCCCAATTCCTTAATCCAGGGTTACATTCAAATTTTTATTTATTTTTTCATTCCCTCATTAATAATAATCCGATACCTAATTTTTAGTCATTATTTGAAACCAAATCTCTAATCCCCATCCTTTTTGCAAACTTTGTAATTATTTTTTCATTAGCAACTATGAAGTGTAAAGACACATATTTATGTATATCATATGATTCAAAATAATAAATGGGTTTATTATTTTTCAATAAATGTACTAATTTTTATTTATTTCGAAGCTATCCTTACTGATGAACACAATGTTGCATGAAAAAACCATGCATGCTCTTAACTAACTGAACACAGTTATAAAACGAAATGAGATAAATTGAAAAGAAGAAAAAAAAATGTTCACTTTCACAAACAAAAAGATCAAACATAGAAAATGACGGCTTCCGACTCCTGATTTTTATATTCCATAATTATTGTGGCGTGAAGGCAACGCGGTTCGTAGGTCGCGTGTGCGATCACAACAACCAACCCACAACCACAACCCCGATCCGCATTTTACCACAGCCGCCTTCAGCCGGTGTTTCCACGGCGGCGGCGGCCACACACTTCCAGGTCTAGAAAACAACTTTGAATTACTTGATTCAGTTATAAATTGGTTCTTCTTCAGTCCAATATTACCATCCTTCAAACTTAAGCTAATTAGCATGTGATTTATTTGCTAAAAAAATATGGTTAAGTAAAATAATTAAGGTAAATGAATTAATGTATATGCCCTCAAAGGTGGTGGTATATATTAGAGCATACCTTGGGTAAGGGGAGCCTTTGATGGGCTTTTGGCCGTACTTCCTCCAGGCCCACGAATCGGACGGTGGATACGTCTCTCCTTTGCTCTTAGATCCATCCACGTCACCGATCGGTATAGTCACCACCCTCTTCTTCATCTCCCTCCTACGTATGATCCCATGAACGTAAACCTTTCAACATTGAACTTCCCAATTCCCATGAAAAAAAAAAAAAGAAAGAGAAAAACAAAACCTTTTCTTAGGTGAGGGTGCTTCCGTTTTAATGTCATCACAGGAAGACGGAGAAGCAGGCCCAGGTTCTGAGGTGGGCTCGGGCTCGGGCTCATCCGGGTTAGCGACATGTATGGGTTTGTTGAATCTACGGTGGTACATGATGGGTATGTTGTAGAAATAGTGAATTGGTGAGTGGGGATTGGGTTGAGAAGAGAAGAAGGGTGTGAGAGTGAGAGAGAAGGGGTTGGGGTTGGTGTTTAATATGAGCCGCCATGGTGACAGATTGGCAGCAGTGTAGTTTATTGTGGACGTGCGAGCAAATACCCAATTAATAAAACACTACTACATGGGAGGGCTTTTATCCTATGAGGTTAGGTTCATGATACACAATTTTTTGGATTCATTCATTGGTTCTTCTGTCATCACCCTATTAGTCTATGTTTGAACGTGTATAGTGTTACTATTGGCTAGGGTTAGTAAAATATGTATGAAATGCTTCATATTTTCAAATTGCGTAGGTTTTGTTTGGTGACACGGCATCAAGGTTGAGATTGAGGGAATAAGTGAAGGCATAATACCAAAATATATGTGCATGGAGATTTTCTGGGTTGTTGGGTGGTATTAAATAAAGTAACAAGTGAAATTTCTGAGATTTTTAGTGTGAAAACAATAAATTAGTGTTGGCTTGTTTAAGAGACTTTTAAATGGAAATTGGACTGGATTTCTTTTTTATTGGTTTAATTGATGTACGAGTATGAATTCTCGAATTGGCTACATTTTTTTTAAAGATTCGAGACGAATTCTCGAATCTATAATCTTTTGAATCGAATATGGTTGTTAATTTTCTAAGATTGTTAGAATTGTTTTTGTAGTTTTGAATATTTTGTGAAGGTTAGGGATCAAATTAAAGGTCATGATCACATGATGGTATGGTATGTGATTTTACAATGATTTTTAGAACTTATTTACAAAGAAAGTAGTTACGGTTGATTTTCTAAAGGAAACCATTGTTATCACTAATTTTAATTTATGTATTATAGTAAGCATTGTAGTTAATTTATATTACTATGCTTAGTAAAAAGATAAAAGTAGATTAAATAATAATAATAACTTAAAATACATTAAATTTGATAAAAAAAATATATATGTGATTATCTTTGCGTTTAAACTTTATTATTTTATTATTTGATTAAATTTATTAAATAAATTTCTTTTATTCATTGTTATCCTTCTTTGTTTTTAATATTTATATTCCAACTCTTCATGACATGTCCTAAATAAATTTTGTCATAATATTTTTCAAACTCAATAATATAATAAACTTGTTTTTAGTTTATACTAAGTTGTTGTATGTTATATAAATTATCTGTTTACTATTTTTCATAGGTCAAAAACTTTTTTTTTTTTAACCTTTTACATTAAGAGAATATTACATAAGACACCCGACTAAAGTTGTTCTAACTAGAAAATATTTTATCTTTCAATGTTCTTTGATAAAGAAAATTGATTGGCTAAAAATTCTTGTTCTAGAGTTATCCATTAAATTATAATTAAGATTAAGATATAAGTTTTATCAGACATTTATATTGAGATATGTTGACATCAAATAAAGTAAAATATAATATCTTCTTAGAAAGAGTTGATAGCTTTTATAAAAATAAAATAGAATATATTTCTAGAGAAATAAAATATCTTAGAGAGAATATCTTTTTAAAGAGAGAGGGTTGGTAGTTGTTATAACAATAAAAAGTAAATAACTATCTTTTATTTACTTAACCAACTCTTCTGTTAAAAAAAATAGGTATTATCTTATTGATCTCTAAAATTAAATTCTAGGTTAATTTTTATTTATAGCTATTTTCTAGGGTATAACATTTAACTCCTTTTTCTTTTACTTTATTCTTTTTTATCTTGTTACTTTTTCTTCAAATTTTTCTTCACCAATTTTTTATTACAAGGGTTTTAAAATATTGGATATATCAACTAAAAAATATAATTCATTTATCTTTTCTTTATATTTGTAGAACAAAATGAGAACTAAAAAAAATACATTAAAAAATAAATAAAACTTATAAGCTTAAAACAGTTAAATAAACATACTTAAATGAAATTGTCACTGTTGAATTCAATCTTTAGAAATTTTTGTGATTATATTAGTGTTTGTGTCTAACAAGAGGCATCAACACATTTACGTAACATGTCAGACATTTAGTTTAATATTTGATGATTTAATCAGAGCCGAGTAAATAGCAATAAATTTATTTTAATAATTAAAATATATAAAATAATATTTAAAAATGATATCATAATTTTACAATGTTAAAAACAGAAAATAAAACATAAAAATGCATAATTTCTTAGCTTACGTATAAAAAAGTTAAATAAAAATTTTATAATAATTAAATCTAAGTTTTAATAACAAACATGTTTAATAATAATAACAAGTTTATAAGTAGAATAAAACTAATATTTTAGTTTATAAGAAAAAGTTAAAGTTAAATTTGTCTCTTAAAAAATAGTTTTAGAAACTAATTTAGAATATAATGATATAAGTCACTAAAACCTTTGTAGTTAATGTTAGATATCAATTATTTTGACTTAATTGGTCACTAAATTCAATCATTAACTTTATTTTGTAGTTATTTAGCAACCAAAATTTAATTAGGTAACTATTTTGATCACAATTAACAATCATTTTGTTTGATAGCTAAAATTGATCTTTAATTAGTTTTTTTACTGAATACACTCGATTCATATCAATAATTTTGAAAGGTTTTACTATGAATACTTTTTTAAATTTTACTACTTCATTCATTCGTTTGCTTATTAAGATTATTTTACAAAAATCAATAAATACAATAAATTTGATTTATTACAACAAAATTATTGTTCAGTCTTTTTTTTCCCTATTTTCATACAATTAAAAAAGGGTTTAGTTTTAAAAATGGAAGTGTATATATATATATATCATGAATTTTATAAATAAAAGCAAACATTTTCACAAAATTTAACCCTTAAAATTATAAGTTATTTTTAAAATATAAGTTGCATTTCTTAAAAATCAAGTTCATCCCAAATTAATCATTAAGCAATTGTGAAAACGCACACAAAGCATTTTCCCACGCAAAAAGTTATTTTTTTTTTTCGAACCACAAACGTCTTAATGAGATTTTTTACCTTGGGAGACGTATTTTCATCCCACCATGCCACCCTGCTGTCTCAATTTCCATCTATTTTATTCAGTTAATATTTTACTGCAATCAACAAAAACGTGTTTTAATTTAAGTACGTGAAAAAAATCATTTTAGATTTTTATTGAGAATATATTATTGAAGACAATTTTCTCTCTCGTTTAATGGGGTATTATAAAAAAAAGAATAATTTCTATAAACTGTAAATGTAAATATTTTTACACCAACATCTAATAAAATTTGGCTCCTTTTATCATATGATCCTATATAGTAATGCGATACAACAATAAAATGATTAATATCTATAAAAATATATATTCGTTTCATAATAATATTCTTTTTCATTCAAAGCAAAGTTTGTAGAGTTTTAAAGCAACAAAAATTAGTTTCACTCGGCCCCATGAAAAATATAATATTCTTTTCTGGTTGATGCCCTAATATATCCGGTATAATAGTTCATATGTTTTAAGAAACTGTGTGCTTAACTCCTGTTTTGTAATGAGGCCATGCTAAAAACAAAACCTGATCAACAAAAGTGGAAAATCTCGCTTCAAATGTTTAGTCATTTGATAACTTCAATGACCATCTACAGAAAACATTTTGTGGGACAAAAACCTAAATCATTAGTAAAACAAAACTGTAATTGATGTTTTTGTCACTTAGGGAAATAAATGTCGGTTTTTGATTTATACACTTCCATTGAAAATGGATTAATTAGGTTTAAAAAAAAACAATTATTATAAAGCAATGATAAATGATAGTGTTATTACGTATGCATGAATGAAGACATTTTAATTTGTAAATGACTAATTATTGGTCCGATTCTTTCGCTTGGATTTCATTATCCCTTGGTCTAATTGACTTTTATATAATTAAACAGTTGCAATCATATCCTGTTCTTATGCCAACTGGTTGTTTATGAACATTATTTTTCTTATGTACTATATACTTAATATTAAAGACAATGTGTTATCTACTTAAACAATAATAGCGTTGTGATAATGAACGATTATTAAAATGCTAGGTCTGACATGAAAACGCTATAATTGGTTTTTTAGTTAACTTGTAATTAGGATTCAAATAGCGATTAGATTAAGCGATAACGTATGTTTTCTTCCTTGAACGGGGTGGTTGGGAAATTAAATAACATTTCATTTTGAATTCGTAGGATTGAAAATTGAAATCCACCTAATTTTCTGTTCGGAGCTTTGGGCAAATAGAGATGGCAAGACAATGAAAATCCTGAGAAGTTTGAGATGAATTTAAAGATTTTTTAATATTACATTCCATTTTCCTTTTCCTTTAAATTGCATCACATCTGGAAAATGATTACGTCAAACATTTTTTTAAAGCCTCAATAGTTTACTAATTTAAAATTAAGTTAAAGTGACAATGACATATTAATTTGATGTACGACTATAAGTAATTTAAAGATAAAGTATCAATATTTTATTAGTTAAACTAAAAAAAATTATAAATAGCAAAATCTACTTATTTAAATTTCATTTCACAAAACCGTCATTTTCTTAAAATTAATTTTTTTTATCAAGTTTATGAGTGATATTTTTGTCCTCTTTAATATTTGAGTATGTTCTAGAATTACTAGTAGAGAAAAAAAGATAATTTATAGATTAAAATTTTGATTATGCATTATTATTCGCTTTAGAGTTCGATTTTTATTATAATTTATTTAAATTTCAAATTTGTTAAAATAATATTGTTAAGGTCAATTATTGCATTCGAAATATTGTCGACTTTATAATTAAAGTTCCATCACGATTTTGTTTGTAAAAGATATTTCAAAAGATTAACAAAGGAATATGTATTTAAATTGTCTATAATCTCAATTTCTAAGTGATATAAAACTATTCGACCTATCAAAACAACTCCTTTTTATTGGAATAGTTGCTTGTCGGGATGTTTACATGCCTAAAAATAAGTGCTTGGATGTGAAATTTGATAAAAAAAAATGAGTTTCTACTACTTGAGGGTCACAATAATATCTTTATTTTAATTATTAAGATTTTCTATTAGCAGGTTTGAGTTTCTTATTTAAAAAAAGGATTTGTTGGATTGGACTTGGAATAGCTAGATTTTCTAGATAAGGGAAGTTATCCTTGATGATATTTTTATGATGAGTTTTGGAATAGAATTTGATTTAGTTATTGAGAGTTTTAGTAGAATAGTTGTTATATTGCATGTTTGAAATTCAAACTTTAAAGTGAAATTAAAATGCTTAAACTGGAATTATCTCTTTTAGTTAGTTTGAAAATAAAATAGATTCAATTATTAAATAACATTATGTGTAGAATTTGATTTGAGTAGTTTCATTTTATTAACATAATGTTGGTACAATGGAAACTTATGCAAATTAATATATTAAATTGAGACTTTAATTCGTTTTTCTCATTTTGTGTTTGTATAATTGGAATAATTTGTTTTATAATTATTTTTAAAGTTGTTTAAAATAATAGGTAACAAAACTTGTGTTTTAGCTTTACAAAAACTCGTCATTGATTTAAAGTACATGAAATCAATTTCACATTCATGCTCATGAAAAGTAATTATTGGATAAATATCAAATTATTTACATTTCAAAGAAATATCTCAAGGTCAAGATAAAACATAAGTTATTAGATCTTCATTTAATGATTCTCATTAATTAAATTTGTGAATGCACAAAATTCCTTACTATAAAATTATAAATACAATCTTAAAGTATGTGATATAATATGACACATGTCAAGATAATACAGGAAACTATGCTTTTAAAATGGTATTACATGAATCAATATTGTATTGAGTTTTAATATTCAAATTAAGTTAGAGTAAGGTGAAGTATGATGAATGAGAAATTTGTAATTGTATTTGATCATTTTGATTTTGTCTACAACATTGTATAATCTAGAATGAAAGTGGTAATTATAGAATTATTTTAGTATTATTCATAAGTGTATCATTTGATATATTTGATATTTTTACGCAAACAAGCAAAACTAAAATTGAAAATTGAGTATCCTTTAGACTTGTTTTGCTTTAGCGAAACTAAGATTGAAAGTTTGAGTTGGTCTTGAATCAATTTTAGCTCCAGTAATGAAATTTTTTGCTTAAGTGACAAAATTTTTGCTTAAGTAAAAAGTTGAGAAAAAACTACCTTGCTCTCATGTTTATTTTTACTTAATAAATGCATAGAAAATATTGAATAATATATTCAATTTATTCATTATCATTATTCAAGTAAACTATATGGTATAGAGAACGCAATGAATAATAATATATGTTTAGTTATGTATATACATATTGTAAGTTGTGAATAATGACTTGTAAAATCTAAATACGTGCGAATTGATGTTGATGATGATTGTAGAATTTGAAATATGAATTGAGTTAAAACATATATGTTTAAATATATTGAGTTTGTTGTGATACACATAAATGAAATTATGAAAATTGAGTTTATTAATATGGAATTATATGTGAATCATTGTTTGAATCCATATATAATAAAAATTCCTAGTTTCATTAATAGTTTAAGTCATGTAGAGTAAGACACTACATGATGAAATGTTAGAGATAAGTGCATTGTCTTCTCAGAATATGATGTCAATGTCTGAAAAAGTAAATCATAATATATGTTAAAGGTTTATATATAAATATACTATAAACTTACTTGAATTCATATAATCGATATTTATATATATGAGGTACTAAAATGAATTAGATATTAATCTTTAAAAAAAAAATACTTAATACATATCTTTTGAAAGATGTTAGTTGATATTTCTTTATGAATATCTTTTATTACATGGATTCATGTATGGTCCATATATATAGTTGTTTTAGTATGATAATATTATTTTTGATGATTTTCTCTTGTATTTAATATTTTTTTGTGATATGCTTATTTAACAAACACATGGAAATGTACTTTGTAGATTTTATAATAAAATTGATAATACTAGTTTTTATTTTTATTTTTTTACACATATATATTATTATATTATGTGTTCTATATTGACATTGAGAGTTGGAGCATAATTAAAATATTGCATGACTAGCAAATTTTAGTTTTAACACAACCTTAGCTAATAACCTTTACAAATAAGAATAAGTCAATACTAAAACCATATGTCTGGATGAAGAATATTTTTATATAAAAATTGAAATATTTTATGATAAAATAATTTTGTTTTTGATAAAAATTTTAAAATAAATTAAAAATTTAAACATTTACGAGAATAATATAATTATTTAAAATTAAGGAATTTTAAAGTTATCTTAGAAAAGTAAGGATTTAAATTCTTTTTATTTTATATATATATATATATATATATATATATATATATATATATATATATATATATATATATAACAATAATATATATG
>Ga0099824_1005833_pt1 | contig 17199 bp, 9 predicted proteins | sample SiratrowhiteBW_FD_76837 | JGI IMG/M metagenome (GOLD analysis project Ga0099824, IMG submission 76837) | Root nodule microbial communities of legume samples collected from California, USA - Siratro white BW | ecosystem: Host-associated > Plants > Roots > Nodule | place: USA: California... | reverse complement strand
AAAATAAAAAAAAATCATCACTTTAATAATTTAAAATATATTTATAGTTTATTATTTTTTTTAAATAATATAATTCGTTATTATATTTTTTTTTTTTTTTTCTTTTTTTTTTTTTTTTTTTTTTTTTTTTTCTTTTTTAGTTTTATAAAATATTTTTGCCTTCCATCACCCATCACTCAACTTCAGACGAAAGGTACATAATCCCCACCCAGTGGAAAGACGATGTTCTGAAAGTTCAACTCTCAGTCTCATGGTCCCATCTACATTTCCAGCTTTACACCAGAAAAATAGCGAAGATCACTTTTTGCTCTTTTTACTTCATCAGATAAAAATATACTAAACAAATAACGTGACCAAAGAAAGACGACAAACGCAAATAATTGCGGGATCCGCGGATGATCAAAGACAAAAACAAAACTTAAACAAACCCATTATATAATAATAAAATCGAAGTAAACAAATGACTAAACAAAACTAAAAAAAAAAAAAAACCAATCTTCAGCTTATATTCCAATTTCATTTCCCCTACCCAATTGCTCAGCTGTCTTTGTAACTTGATGACACAAACATGACTCTAATAAAATTTACAATGCAGATACGGAGGGAACCATTTCTAGATTTCATTGACTCTGCTCATGCGAGCTTTCCCCTGTTTTCCTCTGATATGTCTCCCATAAGCTGTACTTGTTCCTCTCTCTCTGCTCTTGAAAACTGCGTCTATTTTGGACTTTTGATAGGGGATTAGAATTATGAGGATTTGGGCCAATTGGTCAATTTTTTCAGAAATTCCAAAAATTTTGGAAACTCGCGAGGATCTCCAATGCTTTAAGGATACTAGTTTAGTCTGTGGCTTTTGTTGCTCAGAAGATCCACATCCTTTGTTAATAACAGCATAATCCACTGTGGTCACCAGGCATGCATGCTAACTCCCAAAGTATAAAAAGGTTCGAAAGGGTCATTCATTCTGTCCTGGTGTGTTGGCTACTATTGCATACATATTTTACAAACCAAGTAATATGTAGTAGACTAGAGTAATTGGTAGAGCTATTAACATCCCAAATATAACCCTGCAATTAAATTTGCAAATTTCAGAAAAAGGTGTCAACTTCTTTCTTAAGAAAAAGAACAAAAATCAAGATAAAATAAACAACTTTCGTTACTTACGCTGTGCTAAGAATGGCTGGATGAACGTTGTATTCCTTGGCAAACACAAATGGAACAATCCCTTGCGGAAGGGCAGCCTGTGAACAATAATTGCGTATTCTATAAGTTAGCATTCCAATTTAAATTATGTTTAACATGATAGCCAAAATTGCACAAGAAAAATGCATTAAAATTTCATATAAGATGTAAGATGCTATAAAACACGCTTTCATGAAAATATTTGTTATTATTAACTAAAATTTAGTAAAATTTGTAATTAGTAAATAAATTTAGTGGAAAGAGTCTATTTAACGATTTGTTATTGGGTTCTTCTATCCTAGAATGTACAGTGCCACAGTGTCCTAACTATTGAAAGTCTATAACTTGCTCTGTAGCATTCAAAGATATCAAAGTAATTTACACACGGAAGTACGATTAACAGTGTCATATCAATGACATAGGATTATAGGTGAATGTGAATTACCTGAACAATAGCTACACGTAAGAGAGTGCCACGTAGGCCAACAGCGATGGAAGCTGCAGCCATGACGGCGGGACCTGTGAGGAATCGAACAGCCATGGCAAATGTTGCAACCGAGTTCCCACACGCAATTATGTTGGGTTGAAGAGCCATGAAGAGACCTACAAGCGCAAAAACCGCCAAAGGTTAGTCCTCAATAATTTTTATAGCGGAGAGGGTAAACAGGTGAAAATGAAAAGATAGGAGAAGGAAAAAGGCATCCAAAATTTACAGTCAGTGCATGATGGGTAAATGGTTTTAAGTTTTGTGAATGAAAAGATATTTTTAGTACTGCTCGATTCGTCTAAATCAACTACCTTTGCCTAATTCGGGTCCAAAAATGGTACCGGTCCCCACCACCGCCCTGGACCGCATAGCGACGTTGTTCAAGACCAGACCCCACATGTCGGGGACATTGCACTATCACTGTGCAATCCCCATATTATCGTCTAGTGAACAACATCATCTGCTTGTGTTATGTGGTAACAAACTTTCAATTCAATGGACGCCCATTACTTTGTTTATACTAATTACTTGCTTTACCCCAAATCCATACTTTTCACTCATTCATTCATCACACTCACCTTACCATCGCATTCAATCAAGTGCCGGTGTTCCTCTCCTTCCCATTTCATATTTTCCAACAAACTACTATTTTTAATAGAACCAACAAATTTATTTAAATACAATCACATGAACATCATTAGTTACTCTCTTCAATGTACCTTTAAACATCGGAAAAGGGAGTCATCATGAATAACGATGTTTTCGCCAAAGAGGAAAGAAATTGCAAATATAGGGGAATGAAATTATTGGAAGAGGAAGAATTTGGACAAATTATTACGGCCACTCACCCAAGCTGAACATAGCCATTCCAAGACCAGCATCAGACAGTATGGAGATTGATTTCTCTATTATTTTGGGCATGTGCACATGCCACCTGCAAATTAATTAATTAATCAGTGATCATATATTACAACTACGTCAACACAAAATAACCATCCTACAGTAACAATAACAACTAAATCCTAAAAGTCAAAACCATGCCAAAAGTTCATCGTCGTTCCAGATTGACTTTGAAATTTACTTACCTAAACGCCACCAGAGACCACACCACACCAATGAGGCTGGAGTAAGTGTTGGGGTTGCGGATAAGCTTCCGCCACACCATAATCAGTATCAGACGAGTCATCACACTAGCCGGAGGCATGTGTTTCCCCGCTGCGGCTACGCCCGATTTCGGGTGTAGCTCCGCCGTTGAACTGGATCCCAGCTTGTTAAGCCCAGTGGCTCCCGCTTTCTCTCCCTCTTCGTCCGCTTGCTCACCTTCTTTCCCTGGAAACTTCAAATCTTCACCCCTAAATTCTCCTTCTGCTGCAGCTTCAGTTCCAACCCACAATCACCCAAATCAAATCACTTCCTCAAAACGAAACCTAAATTATGTTCCTAGTCCTCTTGTTCAATCACAAATTTAAACTTTGATTGTTTCTTTTTAAAGACTTCAACTTTAATTAGAAAATTGCGTCAAAACTAGTTTTGAACTGTACTTAACTTAAGTCGAGGAGAGGAAAAAAAAGAAAAAAGAATCTAGTAGCACTACCTTTGTTGGCTTCTCCATTTTGAGGGTGGTCGTCGGCTACCAACATCCTAATCTCCTTGGCACCCTGATCGGAGCGACCCGATTGGTCGGAAGCTCCGAAATCGGCTCCACTGAACACATGGAGGCCGCCAGCTTCAGAAACCGGCGAGGCGCTGGAGCTCCACACGAACATGTGGAGCTCCTTAGCGTCGTGGCTGGCTTTGTTACTACTGTTGGGTGGTTGAGGAACTTGAGGAGCAGATTGAGCTTGAGCCTGCGGCTGAGACTGAGTCTGTGGCTGTGGCTGCGTCTGCGAATTCTTGCTCACACTCTTGGTTAACCCAGAAGAGAATTCCGGGTTCGGAGCAGGGTAGGCGGCGGGCACGGTCTGCACGGCGGGGTAGAAGCCGAACCTGGGGGAGCTGATAGCCTGCGGCGCGGGTGCAGAGTTCTCTTCGAAGTTGGAGGGCCTCGGCGTGACACCGCGTGACGTGGACTGCACGGAGTACAAATCCGCAGCGCCGAAGTTAGAATGTCTAGGCGCGTACCCCATCATGGAGTAGAAATCCGCATGGTTGAAGTTGGAGCCACGTGGCGTGGGGTTGCGGGAGGAGCTGAGGCTGTAAATCTCGGCACCGGTGAGGTTGGATGGGCGAGGGGTCATCATGAAGGACCTTCTAGAAGCATTGGACTTCCTAACGGTCACGTGGAGCTTGCCATCGTCGCCGACCTCAGCATCGGTTTCGAGGAAATCCCTTCCGTCGAGCGAAACGACGTCGGAGTCGACCTTGAAGGAAACTATGGAAGCAGCGGTTTCGGGGAACTGTTCCATTATCAAGAGCTTGGCGCCGCGGTACTCGAAGAGGAAGAGGAGGAGCGTGTACCAGATGATGCACTGGAGCACCACCACCTGGACCATGAGGCTGCCGGAATATTCGCCGTACATGGCGATAAGGAGAGGGATTCCCATGACTAGCGTGTTGGGCAATGTGGAGAGGGAGAAAATGGTAATCATCCACTCCAAGCTCCCGTTGGCGGTGAAGTTGGTCCAGATTGCCAACGCAAAGAGCATGATGATTTTCTGGAGCGTGTCGGCAGCGATGAAGCGGAAGTTCATGGCGTAAGGGTTGTTGGTGGAGATGAAGTGAAAGGAAAGAAGCGGAACCGCGAAGATCGCCACGAAGCGGTTTATGCCGGAGCTTGGTCCGGCGAGAATATCTTCCACCACCGTACCGAACCGTACGCTAAGATCATGGCGACGTACAGCGGAATCACCGCCGTCAACACGGTGTACAAATCGCCCCAGCTTATCATTTTCCTTTTCTTTCAGTAAAATGCTGCGCAGTGCTAGTAATCCGATGGCATAAGCAAGGAAAGAAAGGGTAAAATGGGAATAAAGTGAGAAAATAGAAAACCGTTAGATAACTAACTGGACTGATAGGGGATATATGTCTCTGGAGCGAAGGTTTTGTGCCTGCTCTGTGCTCTGAATTTTGTGACGAAGTTTTGAGAGAGAGGAGGAAGATTTAGTTTAGTTTAGCTTAGCCTGTACATATATAGACCTATGAGGGAATAGAGTCATATATAGAAGGAGAAGAGGTGGATATATATGTATATAACTATGTATTTATATACTCAGGGCGTGAAAAGAACTATAATTATATCATCATTATAATAAATAGAGCACTTTTCTTTAGTTTTTATTTGAGTGTCATTGAAAAAGGGAATGAGGTGAGTTTAGGGGGATTGGGGACCACAAGGGAAACAGTGTGAGGTTGGGTTAGGAAGTAACCGCCTGCTATGGTTAAGTTACCCAATGCTGGTTAAGCTAGCAAAGGTAAAGTTGTAATGGACCATGCGGTGGGGAAGAATGCCTATTAATTTAGATGACGTGGAACGGCCTATGCTTTTTCCTTTTTCCGTTTTTCACTTTTCATTTACTCTTCCTTCCTTTTCGTTTCTCAAACTTCCTTTTCCCAAGCTCAAAAGCTGTTTGCATGACCCCGTTCTAAATAATTCCATTTCTTTGCTGGTATTTTGTATTTTTCATGCAGTTTTGGCAGTTATATTTGCAAATTTTTACCTATTTTTTCTGAACCGTTAACTCTAGGGACCATAAATTCATCATGAGCTCAATAACTAATATAAATAATGCCAACTATTATTGCAGGAATATATGTAATCACATAACTTTGTGAAAAAGTTAATGCTAACAATAAACAAATACTTATACGATTGAGGTGTTTTGTACCCGACAAACAGGATTAATGCAACAAAAGAAAAACAGTGATTCACCGTAAAAGAAGGAAGCTCAGAGGAAAATGTAGCTTCTGTTTTAATTTGAAAGAATTTTAGGGCCACAAAAACAGAGAAATTTGTGTTACTCAAAAGGTAGTTTCTGATGAAAAAGTATCATGTAAAACAAACATGCAAAATTAAAGTTTAAATAAAAATATATTTTTAACTTAAAAGATTGACGTTAATAAAATTTGGAGGTGTGACTCTTAAATATTTTACAAAAAGATCATGTATTTATTTATCTGTTTATATTCTATCCATACGAGTTCTTTCACATCTACATTCTAGTTTCTTTATTTCTTTAAGAAAATCAAATCTTTACTTTTTTGGGAGATGAAAATTTCCTTTTATCCCAATAAAGTATTGTAGTAGTCCGATGTGATCGCCACTTGTAGTGATGTGTGAATAAAGACAATATAATCTAAATAAACTATAAGAATTCATTTTATAGATCTCCTTACAAATATGGTGTGATTAACTTAACTTTGTGTCTGGAAAATCTATTTCACATTGTTATCGTATTTTTGGAGATGATTTTTTACGCCATACATAGATTTATCAAATTCACATATTGTATTATGATCTTGTCATTCCCTAGTGGTTTTCACAAAAACAAAATCCAATTCTCAATCTCAATTTGCTACAAATAAGTTATAGAATTTTAATCAAATTTAGCTTTGCAACTAGGTAAACATTATTTCCTATGATAATCTATACCACGAGTTTGGTATAGTCTTAGGTAACCAATCCATTCATGTATCTTTCCATTTACATTTAGCTTTGTAATAAAAATCCATTAGTAACCAATAAATTGTGTTTCTTTTGGAATTAAAACAAGTTCCCAATTCTTATTTTCTTTTACTACAACCATTTATTCTAAAACAACAATTCTCAAAATTTAATTGTTTAAAGCTTTATAGAATAACTTACTGACCTATAATGATTATATCAATTGCAAACAACGGAAAGGAGTCAATAATGACACATTTAATAAAAACATGCAGAAAAAATAACACACTTTAATATCAATTCATTTTTATGATTAAGATTACATCTAATTTTTAACTAATTCATTAAGTTTCATTAGCTTTTCATATTCTTTTCAAATCATCATTAACATATCCTAAGTATTTTTCAAGTGCTTTTCCAAGCAATAATCTAGTTGTTGAAAAGATCTTAAAGATGTTTTAGAGAGTTTGTATGAAATTTTCTCAAGGTTTCCTGATTTGAAATAAAATTATCATCATATATTAAATGTTGTTTAGTACATTTTTTTTTTCAACTTAAATTTTTTGTAAGATAAAATAATTTGTTTATCTTGTTGAAATTGGTAACAACTCTCTACCATATATAGTTAAAGTTTTTGATAAGGAATTTGTTTTACTTTTGAGTGTATATCGTATAAACCTTTTAACTGGAAACATAGTATGTGTTAAACAGGAATATCAAAGAATAACATAACATATAAATGTCATAAAGACCTATCAAACAAAAATCATTTAAGTTTGATCATAGTCTAAATTCCGTACCAACAAATTTAAAAATTAAGCTTATAGATTATCATTTGATGTCTATATCATGCTTAGCTATTTGTTATTATTAAAAAAATAATAATTTATGATTGCTTTTAATCTAAAATATCACATCTAATTAATATCTTGAATTCTTGAAGTCATAAATATTTAAGTATTTTATTAATGTTTAAGAGATGTACGAAAGCCTTCTTTACATTGCATAAACTATGATACCGAATAAGTTCAAGTAATTGAATCCATTTAATGGTGTGTTGACCAATATAATTTGGAAAAATTAATGAGTAATCGGGTTACATGATCTAGTTATCGATTTAATTATTTAAATAAGTTTCACCAATACTTCCAAACGTTCAATTAAATTTCAATATTTGCTTAACCATCGGATAGACGTTATTTAAGTTTTATTCAATATTAATCAAAAAAAATTTTGTGTTATATTAATCAAAATCTTAATACTTCAAATTAAAACTTGAACATTTTAATTAATGGTCTAAAACATCATCGGACAATTTTTACTCTGATACATATACAATGTTTTAGGTTGGCTGTATATGTGCACAATTGATATTGTAATTTATTTTATTTAAATTTCTAAAATTAATATTTCTTGAATTTTATTTAACATTTAATTCCTTTGTGTACTTCAATATTTTTTTTCTAACTTCGAAACTCCATTCCAAGTATATTATGCTGTATTTTACTTTTACTAAATCAGGGATTACAACTTATCTCCAAGTATATAAAGATTTTGTCTTTTGCTCTTAATTTAAAAATTACAAAGTTCTTTTGATTCTTGTTTATTGGAGTTATAATTTTCTTTCATTTTTCAACTTTATCAACTTTAGAGACATAACAAAAGTACTTTGGATAATTTTTATTTTTTATTTCTTAATTTAAACTATTGCTTATAATTTACAGTTTTGCTTTTAATTATTTTTTCTTTTTCTTTTTAATATAATCTCTGGTCTAAATAATATTTTTTAACAAATCATTTACTTAATCTTATTTCTTTAATCTAATGGTTTAATAAATTTTCGTAAATACTTAATCCATATTGTTGTTTACAGGTTATATGACCTTTAGAGTCACTATCTTAGTTCAAATAAACTTTGTAGATTTTAAGCATTTTGTATTTTTTTTTGAGTCACTCCCTATATTTTATAAGTTATTATTTTCTCAATCACATTATATGTAAATTTTTAAGAAAAGCACCTAGTTTCCTAAATCGATACTTTAACATAAAGTTAAGTAAATATGAAAATACATACTTAAACTTAGAAAACACATATCATGTACATACAAACAAAATTGTGATATGCTTAGCATTTTCTATACATGCTATGATTTTTAAGCTACATAAATGCATTCTTATAAATAAAATAGTAAATATCAAACCCTAATTATAAGGTTTCTCCAAAACCAAAAACTGGTACAAAGTTATTGTGTCTTTATAAGGTTGAGCTTTTGTCTTTAGTTACTTCAAGAATCTTAAAAAAATTGTCACTTAGAGACTTGGAATGGAGAAACAACCAAGAAAAAATACTAAAGACTTATTTGAAAGTATTTTACATACTTGGATTTGATAAAATGGAAGTGGTTACACAATACTCACTCTTATAGAAGGTGTTAAATAGAGTAATTAACCAAACACAAATTTTTTTTAGAGAAATCTACTATGCAATGCACTAGTAAAAAAATGAAGTGAATGATGAAGTTAGAAGAGAGAAAAAAATACTTAATTTTTAAAGTTGATTATGAGAAAGTATATGATTCTATCAATCTGAGATCTTCTACATAAAAACTCTCAAAGATCATGACATACTAGGTATGTAATACATCACCACTTTTAATGAAGCTCTCTTGACTAAATGGAGCTTAAATATGTACTTAAAAAGAAAGTCTTTATGATATAAAGTGTTAAAGTCTAAATGTGGTAGATGGATAAATCTAGTTATGGAAGAGAGTAAGGAAAATTTTTTTGCATGGTGGAGGGACATACATAATGTGGTGGTGATAACCAATCAAAGAGGCTCAATAGCATGTTCAACAGAAAGTTAAGAGATTCTTCATAAGTCAAACCTTGGAAGGACAAATGGTTAGGGATTAACGTCTAATACAAAGGTATAACAAACTATACCTTATTTCAGAACAACAAGATGAGATGTTCAATCATAAGGGATCTTGGATGAATGAAGTATGAGAGTGGTAGTTGTCATGGAAGAGGGAACAATTTGTTCAGAAGAAAAATCTCATACAAAATTCACTCCTTGGATAGATTAAGATACAAAAAGCACATAAAGGACATGTGAATATGGAAAGTGGACCCAACATGACAATACACATTGAGGTGAGAGGTCTAAGTGTGTTAAGAACTAAAAACCAATAAGAGATACTTTTGTACACATTTTGAACAATTAATATTCTTCTAAAGATTTATGTTTCCATTTGGAGATTATTTGATAATAAGTTACCAACAAGAGATAACTTAAAGAAAAAGAATGTGGTTTGGCATAACAATGAGTATAATTGTCCTTTTTGTCAACAATTTGAAGAACTGACTTTCTAGATACTCTTCTCATGTCATAAGTTCCTTATGGTAAGGAAAACCTGTTATGGTTAGGTATCTATAAATATTGTATTTTGGGATTCCCATAAAAACATTTCTAGCAACATAAATATGGATAATCATGGTATGAATACTATCTTTATGAATGAATGATGTTTATTGTGGCATGTAATTACTTGAGGAATTTGGAGACAGAAATATATGTGTGTTTGAAGGTAAAACTTCTAAAATGTTGTAAGATGTAAGACATTATTGTTCATTAAAAGTATACAACTTAAATATATAATACTTTAGAAAATAGCGGGAGAGTGTTTCTTAAATGATTAATGGAAAAAAAGTTTATTGTAATATTGTAAAACTAGTCATTTTATGTTTTTTTTTATTGCATTTTAATTCATGGTGGGTGATGTAGAAAACTTTATAATGGCTTGCTTCAAAATTTTGTAAATTCAATGTAATTAAAAAATGGAGGTGTGCAATGGGCATGGTTACTAGGAAAGTAAGCAACAATTTCTAAAAAAGAAAAAAAATACTCACAAATAAGTATAAATACTTAGTGCTTTAATTTTTAAATTTTAATAAATCATTCATGAAAATAATTTTTTAATTAATTGTTTTTGTGTTATAATCTCTTGTGAATTTTTTAAAAGACTAGTATGATTAATTACACAATGCTATTTTGGTCTAAGAAACACCATAAAGTCATTCATTGCCACATCTTAATGAATTGATTTTTCTATACTTTTCTTGATATTTAGTACATAGACCTTCTTTTGTGTATAATTGAATTTATTCGAACCATGTTTTTAGCTTGGTTAGGCCTTAGTTCAATTACTTTAACATAATGTATATTTTGATATTATTTAGTATTCGAGTTATAACTAGAGATCTAAACCTTATTCTAATATGATTAATGCTTTGTTGGAAAGCCAAGAGATGGACCAATCTATCTCATGATGAAATCGCAGGTTGATATTAAAGTCTAGAACCATAATCAAAATAAAAGGAAGCAAATGCATCTCCGACTAGCGTGCAGTGTTTAACCCATAGCTTGGTCCAAAAAATATCCAATTGCACTCATTCTTATAACATTTGAAAGCTAACATAGGATTTGAAGATCGAATTGTAAGAGTAAGTTACACATCTTTCTAGGAAATCATGTGATTATCAATTATGATATCTTTTTCTTTAAAATTAGGATTTTTTTCTAAAAAATTCCAGGTTGTATATAATCTCATTACTATATTTCCTTAAAATTTTCATTTAAACGAGAAATATGAAAAAAAAAAATGAAATATATAGTTTTTGGAGAACATATGTTTTTCTTTTTGGTGTTTTCCCGTATTCTTTCAATTCTGAAATTTTGTTTTCTCTCATCCATGGAAGAATAACTTTCTTTATAGAATTCAAAGATCAAAGAATGCAACACTCTTGAAAATGAGATTGCACCACTTGTTTTCAATTTCAAATTTCCACTCTTCTCTCTAAAATATTTTTAATTTTATTAATTGAAGGTATTAATTATAATTATGAATAACATCTAAATTGTGGTGTAATAAATTTTTTACACAATTAGAAAGTTAACAAAAATACTCTTCTTTTTTGTTGTAGGAGTCTACCTTGTTAAAGGTGAATTCTATTTTTTATAGTTCCGTTAAATGTGATGCGAGGTAGTCTAAATTTATGCATTCCATTTATGAAACAAAATTTACCATTTTTAAGAAGCTTTTAAGGAGATGTGTCGGTAACGGAATCAGTGTTTCATGTAGAAACATTTATGAAACTCAGTTACTTTTTTTAAAATATTTTATTGTTCTCATAAAACATTTATGTAAAGAAAATCTTTTATGCATATTTTCTTGCTAAATCAGGAGCAAACGACATGATTCGTCCAAGGAGCAATGATTTATGATACCCTCTACGCTGTCAACAGTTTCATAAATAAATTCAGTGTCTTCATAAAGCTTGATAAGATACGTTTCAGTTTATATTAATAAAACCTATAATCAATTCAATAGCAAGTACAAATATATAAAAGAAGTAGTATTAAAATTATTTGTATACAGAGACGCGTATATACTATGCAGTTTTAGACCATAAATTCAGAAACACGCAAACGTAATCATTATTTTAATTATTTATACATTTCTACTTTTTGGATTTATAATAAAAATATAATAAACCAATTAACGCACCCAGCAAGAATAATCTAAATCCATAAAGTTTAACGTGAATCGCATTTTCATGATGAAAACTCTCTTGAGAATCATCTGAGGTTTTATTCCACTAGGAGATTTGTCCTATTCTATTTATTTTGACCGTTTTAGTTTTTCTTAAATCATATATTTTTATCTTTTTCATAATTTTTAAGAACACGTTTTCTCTTTTTAAATTCATGCAAGATAACAATAAGTTTATTTATTTTATATTTAGAAAACGTAGTAACTCTCGTGTAATAATTATTAACAAAGATTCAGAAAACCAACTGAAGAAGCCAAAAACCAAAGATGGATTAATCCTACATTTCACATGTATGTCTACGAGAGTAGACACACAGGATGATCTGTATTGATTTCAGGGACACTTCAACCCATCAATTTCCTAAATTTATAATTAATTATATTAAGTCTTTATTTTTTGTATTTTTAAATTTATCTATTGACCTCATTATCAAATCAAATTACAAGTTCATTGATATAGAAAAGTGCAGATTCATAATTTTGTGATATCAATATTTATTATTTATTAAATAAATTATTTTTATTGATTTAGGATTATTATTGGAAACTGGATGGTATAAATCTTAATAAATTTGGAGGATCTTAAACTTAAGATGTGTTTGTATACAATGTTAAGTATTCAGAGCAAAAGCAAGAGAAACCGCACTAAGAATCAATTTGGTTTGTATGATTTGTATGAAAAAGTAAGGATAAGTAAAGAAATAAAAGTAAAAATAGATTGAGATACATATCACCTTTAATTTAAGAATTAAATGATAAGTACAAGTAGATATATCATTTGAAAAACCTTCTTCAGATAAACATCAAAAGTAGGAAACTCTCAAACTCTATAAATTCAAATAAGACTTCATTCAATCTTCAAGGTGTGTTTTACAAATGAGAGAGACTCCTATAAAATGAAAGATTTTGTCCAAGAGGTGGAAAAGACAATAAAAAAACTTTGTTAATCAAGAGTTAACTCCACTAAACAATGATTATAAGTCAACTTAATCTCTTAAAATTAAAGAGTGCACAAGAGGAGTTCATTAAATTTAGAGATGTAATAATTTTATGTAAAAAGTAACGACAAAAAGCTTGAAGGTTGAAGTGGAAGAGCCAAACTACCTTGTGCACTTTGAAAGTCACATGTAATAGGTAGAAGCTCCAAAAGATACTTCTAACTTCAGGAGTGCATGAATTTTGTCCACGACTTCTCTCAAGTTCAAAATATAAGTTTCTAACTTCTCTCAAGTTCATCTAAAGACTAAAAAATACATATGTACATGTACTCTAATATCCTTTTCCAAAGCTTGGAATTGTCAGTCTTCATGGAGTATCCTTTATTCTTCTTTAGCTTAGTTCTTGTGTTTGTTTTTCTTGTCTCCTCTTATCTTTCTTCAACAAGCTATTCTTTATCTTTATTTACATAACATTATACATGTAAGTCATCTCTTATTTTGATTAACAAAGAATAAATTGAATTAAAAGGAACATTTTTGGAATATTCCAACCTGTATGCAAAAATCACATAAGATAAGGAAACCATTTAAGTAATTAATCAAGGCTTTTTAACACTCTAAGTATAACATACCAAAATTTCACTCTTAACTTCATGTAAGCTATAAAATATTGTTTTTATATTTAACATAGCTTATATGAAAGTACCAAAACCATTTGACACATTATGTGAAAAATACAACTGGTTACTTTACTTTCGTTAACTCAATTTAGATGCTAAATAAAAATTGTTATATGTAATGTTGTTAGTGTCCCTTTTCAGTAGCATCATGGACTTTGTCTAATATATGTGTGATCATTAGGAGATCTTCTATCCTACATCAGAAATCGTGAAAAGCTTAACTACATCAACTACTTGGTTTCGTTAAACTTGGTCATTTGTGGTGAACCTATTACATAAACGACTATGCAGCCCAAAGAGCATAATACATTTCAGTTTGTATAAAGCATACCAATATAACAAATGATGAGTGTATTTTAAAGTTACCTCTAAGACTGATTCCAACACTTGTGGGCTTAATGCAATTAATGGGACTTAAACAACAATAAGAGTAGGTGAATGTCATTTTATGATACTTAGAGGTGATTCATGCCTAATCTCTAAGTTGGGAAACTACAAAGATCTCAAGTGCATCTACCTTTGCATTTCTAAATGACACTGTTCCTAAGGATCCAAACACTCCAAATGATTGTTATCCACATACATTTCCACATCCTATTACTTTTTTGGCTAATCCTGATGAGGCTAAATTGGTAGAAGTGATTGACCACATCGCTGTAGTAAATAGACTACACTTCTACCCTTAAATAACACATTTTCCAAATAGAAGATGATATATTCTACAAGTGTTTCATCACTTTCTTGACATACAACACATGTAGAACTACCCACCAGAACCTATCTACACTTTAGATTAAGCCTTGTAGGAACCTTGTTGCAAATAACTCTCCATGTGAAATGTTGGACAATTAGCAAGAATTTAGTTTTTCCAAAACCCTTCATACAAGGATCCAATTCTACCCCTAGCAATACCTTAGAGGCACTCATATGCAAAGTTAACTGTGTATATTTGTGTGTCATCTGGCAACTAACACCATTCATCCTCTATATTCTTATCTAAAAATCTTCCTTTTAGATTATTCGTGAGCGAGATTACCATATCTCTATTGCATTCCCTTCTCTAAAGTAGGTTACATGTCTATTTGTCTCCCTTTCAAAAACCTCATTTAGTTTGACGTCTTTTATGATTATACAACCTTCAGAATTTTTCCTTCAAAGGCACATCACCCAGCCAGATGTCCTCCTAGAACTTGATGTCATTACCTTTCACTATTTTTCATTTTATGTTTCAATTGAATCAATTATGTTGTTGACTTTTCACACATGTCTTCTTGATATCTTTCAACCATAAAAAGATATGTTTGTCGTTGTGTGATTCACCCCTTATAATAAGTGACAGAGTGATATATATATTATCATTATTGGAATAGATAAAATAAACACTATAAAAAAATGTGTATGTGGTGGTGTTTTTAGTATGACATTTCAAAAAAGCGTCATATTATATTATATAAGTCGACACTTTAATGAGTGCCACGTTTTGAATTCAAAAATGACATTTACAACCACCGCGTAAAGGTACAACTTTTTTTCGTTGCGCAGATTCATTTCCATATGTTATTGAAAAGGCTTTTCCCTCCACTCTCTCCCTCTAAAGTGAAAACACCCTCTGTGAAACACTCTCCCTCGTTTTCGTTTTCGTTCCCATTAACTGAAACAATGAAACACTCAAAACACTGAAAATTCTCAAACCTTTCGTTTCCAAACCCTAACCCTAACACTTTATAGTTCCTATTGGTTAATGTCTAACCGATTTGAGAGAATCAATGAACCCTAACTGATTGGCATAAATTCTATATTGGAGCGATTGTTTGGTGACCTTCGATCGCCCTCACGACAACGAAAGGTAAGATTTTTATTATTGTTACTATTTTTTTGTTTTCAATTTTGTTCGAAATCCATGATGTTTTGACTACATCTAACCAATTTGTATAATTTGATAGCATATATTTGGGGACAAGTTGAAGAAGTTATGTGATTCTTGCTATTGCACGATTTTGAAGGGTTTTGGGGACAAAATAGAGGTATGTTCATAGCGCCTTGTATATAGTTTGTGTGATACTTGCTATTGAAGTTGTTGTGTGAAAAGGGTGGTCCAATGTATGACTATGATTAAAAGTGTATGGTTGTTCTTCAAACATATAAGAAATTTCCATGTTGAAGTTATTTTAAATTATATGTTTATATAAATATTTGAAAAAAAGGATTGATTGATAGGAGAGTAGGGATCCTTACCACTGCATATCATTAGATGTCGGGAATGCTCGTGCACCTGACTTGTTAAGGCATAAAAAAATTGACAGTGAGTGAGGGAGTGAGCGTGTGTGATATTCATTATTCACTCATGTTATTATTTTATTTGAGATTAATCTGATTTAATTGAGAAATCATATTATAGAAAGTTGGATTGAATTGAGCATCACACTACCAGTTTAAAGAAAGAGGAATTAATACTCTATTTATAGTTCACATTCTTGCACAATAGCTTGGTTATTGTAGGTTTTGGTTACATTGCTAATATCAGATGAAGTTAGAGATGAAATAAGATTATATGAATGAGCAAGGAAATATGAAACCATAGTCAAACAGGTATGTCATGTTAAAGTTTGATGCACAATTCATCACATTTTACTATTATGGATCTTACGTTATATATAAAACATTTCAGTTTGATGAATTGGTGGGAATAATGAACAATGGCACTACAGTTCCAAAGACAAAAGATAAATTGGCAAAAGGTATCATCTTTACTATTTCCTTCCTCATGTTTTACACTGTCCTTGACCCTTTCATATTTAGTTTTCATTTGTTAAATTATGCTTATAGAGTCGAAGAGGTACATTTGGTGGACGGGGTTCTGTTTCCTCAAACCAATTAAATAGCAATGAAGCAATAGTGGAGACACTGACAAGGTTCTTGCATGAACTGAGAACTAAGTCTACAGATCAGATTCTGGTTATTAAGTAACTATATGAGATTAGTAGTATACATTTATAATCAATAAATATAAGATATTATTATGCTCCTATTTGCCTGCTCCTATCTGACTGAGATAAAAAAAATTTCCTCTTTATTTCTTACTCTATTTTTCTTAAATCAACACTAAACACAATTGCAATTTAATCTCAACTTTGAGTTTTCAAGTATCTTCTATTCTTCTCTAATTGTTTGGTAACCATTTGCTTCTTTAATAAAGATACAAATCATTTTTAACCACATATAAAATGAAAATACTAAAAATGTTACAATTTTCTATCATACTGTATGCCATCATGTAAATACTAAAAATGTTGTAGTTTTCTATCATACTATATGGCATCGTAGTAGTGAATCGACAGACTGAATTAGTTAGATACATTTGTTCTTTAAAGAAATTAAAGAACAAATTAATTCCTTATTTGCCTACATTGCTATAAGATCGGATGTTCCTGAACATGTTGCTGCCATGACACCTGGTTTGTGGTAAGTGTCTCAAATACAATATTCTCCTGTAGTATTAACATGTACATTTTTCCGTAGTAATTAATTTTCTCTGTTGTCCATATTTCAGGCATCAAATGTTGTAAGTGGTGCTCCATCCCCAAATCACATTATAGGATCAAGTGGAGGCAACAAGATAAATTAAATATATATATATATATATATATATATATATATATATATATATATATATATTTTTTTTTTTTTTTTTTTTTTTTTT
>Ga0099824_1005826_pt1 | contig 17205 bp, 6 predicted proteins | sample SiratrowhiteBW_FD_76837 | JGI IMG/M metagenome (GOLD analysis project Ga0099824, IMG submission 76837) | Root nodule microbial communities of legume samples collected from California, USA - Siratro white BW | ecosystem: Host-associated > Plants > Roots > Nodule | place: USA: California... | reverse complement strand
ATTTTTTTTTTTTTGTATATGTTTTTTTTCTCACCCAACACATATTTATAATTTATATTATATTTTTTTATATTTATTTTTTAAATATATATATATATATATATATATATATATATATATATATATGTATAATTGATTGATGGTAAATGATTGATTCATTAATTTTATAATTTTGTAATCATTTTATTAAATAATAAATTTTGAATAATTATTAGTGATTTGGTTATATATAAATATTTTTGGAGGATATGAAAAGGTAGTGATTGGCAATTAAATAGTGGAAAAAAATTTATATTTATGACAAGTTATTTGTTTAAAGTTGTGAAACTTTCTTCATGGCACTATTAGAAAAAAGGGCTTCTACGTTGTCAATATAATGTCAGTTAAATCAAAAATCGACGTTGTAAAAAATGTGGTGACATCTTTGTAAATAAATCAATCTTTATAATGTCGGTTAGACCAAAACCGACGTTGTGATGTGTACACAAGGTTGGTTAAACAAAACAAACGTCATGGATATATTAGTAAAAAATAAAAATTTAAAATTTAAAAATTTTCAAATGGCGGGTGAGCACCACGTTGGTTAGGAGCTACAAATCGACATGGTGTGTCCAACCATGACGTCAGTTATGGGACTCCAACTGACGTCGTGGTCACGCTGAGTAAATTGAGAAAAAAGCTAGGTGAAATTAGGGTTTGCACCATGTCGGTTCTGGGCTTCTAACCGATGTAGTGGGTCATCATAATTAAAATTGGGGATTTCAGGCCATGCATCACATCGGTTAAAAGCCCAGAACTGACGTGGTGCTTCCAGCTTCACTGTTTTTACTTTTACACTTTGTTTCCCTCTCTCATTTTCACTCTTGTGCGTGCTACTTCTTCACAATTCTCTCTCGCTCACGTTGTCATTTCTCTCTCACGCATTCTCTCTCGCTTTCTTGCTCATGTTCTCACTGGTACGTGGTGTTCTCCCTCGCGTGTTGTTCTCCCCCATCTCTCATTGTCTTTTGTGGTTTCATTCACTCTATTTTTGCATTTTTTGATTTTGATAGATTTCGTTTGGATTGATTTCCGTTCACTGGTTTTGTTCTCACTATCTACAAGAGGTATGTTTTCTTATCTTTGCATGCTTGGAATGCTTTCTGGATGTTTGTATCATAGATTTAGGGTTTCAAAATTTTTTGGATGAAAAAACTTTAAATGACCATAACTTTTGATAGAAAGCTCAGATTGAGATGCTCAAAAAATGAAAGTTTCTCAAAATTGCGTAACGAAGGGGATTTCAATTTTTTTTCCAAAATTCCATTGTTTACCCTATGTTTTTAATTTTTTTTGTATTTTTTCATTTTTTTAGGTTTTAGCCTACTATTTCATCTATTTATACTTGCCAAAAAGTTCTGGAAATTGTTGTGGTTTTTCTTTGTATGTATTGAAGATTTATCAAAGCGATTCTGGAAAATTCTAAATTTTTTTTTTTGATTTTTTTTAAAAATAAACAACCCTATTACGTCGGTTGTGGGGCTTCCAACCGACGTAATAGAGTAGATGCAGCATCATGTCGGTTTCCTGGTCTTAATCGACGTGATGATGATTTTTACCATGTCGATTGTTTAATCGACGTCATTTTCAACGTCTCCTAGGTCAACGTCGATTCGGGACCCGATGATAAAGGCCTCTCATAATCGACAATAAAGGCCATTTTTTTACTAGTGTAGATATTACTTTTAAATTTGATTTGATTAATGATATTAACATGATTTTGAACATAAGATTTTAAGATATCTCTTTATTGATTTCAAAGAAATTTATTTTTTTAAGAAAATGTTGAACATAAGAATGTACTACTGTTCCAATAAATACATTTTATTTTATTCATACAATGATATTATAAATGAAAGTATGGAACGACGTCATTTTGTTGATATGGTTTCAAGTTTTTTTTCTATGTTCTTTGTTTGTCATTTTAAATATACAGTTTTCTAAAACAGACAGCATGAAACACTTCTCAGATTTTGAAATATGAAATCTTACGCTTATTCTGCTATAAGAAAACAGTTATTTAGAGACTAACTTTTAGCTATAAAATAAAATAGTTGCTAATTGTGATTAAAATAATAACCAAATTAGATTTTGGTTGCTATATAACTACAAAATAAAAATAATGATTGTATTTAGTGATCAATTAAGTCAAGATAATTGGTAGTTAATATTAGCTACCAAGATTTTAGTGACTTATACCATTAGATTCTAAATTTAGAATCTAATAATTGATCACTAAATTTGTAGTTAAATTTATTTGTAGTTATTTGGTAATCAAAATATAATTTGATGATTATTTTGATCACAATTAGGAACCATTTTATTTGATAGTTAAAAATTAATCTCTAAATAGTATTTTTTCTTGTAGTGTTCTCATTCGTTATATAATATCTGTCTTTTTGTAATTTTAAATTACTTTTGGTATAAGTTTATACCAAACAATTTGTTTTCAAAATTCAAATTTATATTTTATGTTTAAGATTAGTTAAAATAGTTTTTTCACTAATATATAATTAAATTCATTAATATATTAAGCAATAGTCATTCCAAAAAAATTTATAAAAATATTTTTTGATGCAGTGATATACCTTATTAACAAAATTAATTTTAATTTAAAAAACCATTTTGACTTACTTTAAAAATATAAATGATTAACTTCAACTTTTAAAGGTTACATAAAGTTAACTGAATTTAAACCCGGAAAAATTTTAAAATATTACTTTATTAGCCTTTGCATTTTTGTTTTCTTTCAACATCCCCTGTTTGATAGTCATAACTAAAGAATGAAGAATCCAGAAAAATACTTAATTCCTCAATATTTTCATTATTTTAGGTTTCATCCATAAATAATATATATATATATATGTATGTATGTATATATATTTTGTTTGTGTCAGTGACGTATTTCTACCATTACAATGTCTTTGTACCTTTGACAATACTTCGATCACTTCTTTTCTGTTTTTTTACTTAAACACACCCTACATTCCATACTTATCTCATAACACCTCAAACTATAATTAGTGGCCTTCTATTTTTAATCTCATACTCCACTTTCTTGGTGATAAGTATCAATTTTAAGTGTTTTTATACATGAGAAAGCTTGAGTACTTATGGGTGTAAATGTTCTTTAAAATAGTAATTACCTTCAATTTGAGAATATTTGGGTCTAAATTTTAGGTTTTGAGTATTGAGTTAAAAGAAATTATTTGATCTCAATTATTATGAAATTTCAGGTATAAAAGAATGAAGAAAATAAGAGATTGGAAGATTCATGAAGAAAATAAATAAAAAGTTTAAAATAAAAAAAGCCCAAGTGAAAAGTCACTTAACCTAGGCTCGAAAACGAGTTTAAAAAGGCGATTTTAGGTTTTCTGAGGATATTTAGATCTGGAGGAACGAGAGCAGCCGTCAAGGACGAAAGCAATTCATCAATTCTTCTTCTTCTTCTTCTTTAGCAATCTTTCTTTCCTTGGATTTGTAACGGCTATCATGAGTAGCTAATTCTTCATCTTTGGGATTGAATGTAATCTTTTGAATTCATTTGTATTTTGGTGATTTTTATAAATAATATTCAGTTTCTACTCAATTGGTATTTTCATCTTGTGCTTAATGCTAGATTTTATCTTATCAATAGAGTCTTGATTTTGATTCTTGAATTTAATTGGGAAGTACTTTTAAGTTTCTGACCTAGATGAAAATACTCAATGTATTGGAATACTAGGGATAGATTTCGATGTATTGATTGCGTATAACATATGTTCTTAATGTTGGGTAATTTACTAAATAGCTGAGCGATCAGTGTTTAGGGAATTTCCTTATGAATTGAATTTCACATTAGAGGAATCGATGTGTGAATGATTTTTATATGTGCATCAATAGTGAGTAGTTATGGATATTGTATGTTCTTATCAAACCCAAAATATGAATGAGGAAGATAGATGAAGTTCAATCCTAGAGCTCTTCTAGATCTTTTAAAACTAGTTTTGATATTCGTTAATTTAGTTTGCAATTGTTCTTTTATGTTATTTTGTTATTTAAATCAAATCATTATAAAATCATCCTGCAAAATTTATTTGCTTACACTACTAGAAAAACTCAATTTATTCACAGATTATTACCCATAGATTTGTATCCGTAGGTAACTTCAGCATTACCCACGGATTATTACCTACGTATCTGTATCTGTAGGTATTACCCACAGATTTAAATCTATAGGTATTACCCACAGACATAGGTTCGTAAATATTACCCACGGACACAGATCCGTAGGTATTACCCACAGATATTGGTATGTAAGAATTACCCACGAACTACATGTAGGTAATACTTACAGACCTATGCTCGTGAATAATATCTATGGACCTATGTTTGTAGGTAATACTTAGGAGCTTATATTTATGAATAAAACTACTGTTATCTCTAATTAATGATATTCATATTAATTTATTAATAATAACATTAGTAAAGATAAATATTATTAATAATATTAATATTTTTATTGATATTATTAATATTATAACTAATATTATTGATATTTTTAACACTTTTATTACTATTATTAGTATTAAATTTGTATTACTATTATTAATATTATTATTAGTTTTATTAATATTATTATTATCATTGGTATTATCATTAATATTATCATTAATATCATATTTATCATTATTATTATTAATATTAATATTAATAATATTATTAATATTATTGCTAATATTATTATCATTAATAAGAATAATAACATTATTATTAATGATAATAATAATAATAATAATAATAATAATAATAATAATTTTATTAATAATATTAACAATCATAATAATAAATATAATCATAATAAAAATAATAATAATAATATAATATTATCATATAAATTGTGTGGCGCAGTGGTCAAATACTCCCTTCAACATTCAAAAGATAGAAGGATCAATATTAGTGGATAATATAAACTTATACCCACGAATAATTTATCTTCCTCCTATCCTCTATCACCAAAAATAAATGTTTGAATAATAAATATTAAAAGAGAAGATATAATTCATGATGGCACATTGTTCAGAGATAGATGATATATCAAGATAGGCTTAAGCATGACTAATCTTCTAATTTAGTAATTCTAAAATAGTTAACATATATGGATGATTTATTGTATTACAAGGGTAATTTATTTGTGTTTATTTTATGGTTAAGATAGGGAGTCATTATATTTATTAATTTAGTGAGGTATTATATGAAATATATCTCGAATTTATATTTAATATTTTTTATAAATTTTAATCAATCAACTCAATCTATGCATGAAGAGAGATCTAAATAAGTTATATTTAGGATATGAGACTGTAAAAAGGAAAAATGTTATTTTGACACTCTTAAGTAAATAACTTCCATTTGATACCAGTGATGTGATAATTGCGGCAGAGGTGGTAAGGGGCAAAAGCATCATTGTAATCCAACAATTTGAAAACAAAAATATGAAAGGAAAATGATACTTTGATACTCTTTCTGCAATTACACCCATTGGACACTCTTACGTGTCATATGGGTCCCACTGGCGATAGAGAGAATGCGTTTGCTTTTATTGTATATAGAAGGGTAATTACGTCAAATGCAAAATTGCAACCCATGTATGCAAAACTATTACTGAGCTAACCACTTAGGCCAACAGAGTTAACCATATTTCCTGTTGGGTTTTCCACACCTTTCCTAGCTTTCACCTCTTAGAATTCATGTATGTGAAACTACTACTCAGCTAACCACTTAGGCCAACTGAGGAAACTATTTTCCATTTGGGTTTTCCACACCTTATTTGGTTTCTACCTCTAAGAAGACATGCATGTGAAACTACTACTGAGCTAACCACATAGGTCAACAGAGCTAACCATATAAATGGGTGTTTGAATCGTTATCCTGACAAACCACATAAATAAATACAGCTAACCACTACGGTTTCACTGTTATTTTGTAAACTTTGCCGAATTTCCAAGTTGGAATCCAGGTATTCAAAGTGACGCAGTGGCGAACCACGTATGTACACATAGCTAACCATATAAATAGGTGTTTGAATCGTTACTAACCACTACGGTGTCAGTGTTATTTTTTAAACTTGGCCGAATTTCCAATGTGAAATGCTCAAATCAAAGATTAAAGAACCAATAGTGTGTAGAAGGGTGTGAGAAGCCAAAGTTCATCGTGCGGTCGTCAAAGTGCAAAATGAAAGTGTGAAAAAGAATAAACTTAGGCGTGTGTGGAAAACGAAAGTTAGACGTGTGGAAATGGTGTGTTCAAAAACCTCTACACAAGTAACCACATAAAGAAATGTGGGTAACCACTTGTCTTCCAGTGTTAAACAAAACATGCAACATATTCATAGTTTGTTGGATTTCCTTGTAGTAAGATATTAGTGTACCCCAAATGGAAGGATAATCATGATCACAATAAAAAATATTAATTATAAGAGTTGATGGAAATTGGGGATATGTGTTCAAGACATGCATAAAGTACATAGTAACCACATAAATCAACAATGTTAACCAAACATAATATTTGCATTGTTGAGTCCAAAATATATGTAAAAGCATGCTCATGCTTTGGTTACCACCTTATTACACATAGCAATGCACTAAATATGTGTTGGTTGAAGATATCAGACTTATTAGTGCACTTTATTTTTCGCATTTATGATATACGTTCAAAAATTCTTTTGCAGTTAACAATATAACTAAATGTGGGTAACCACTTTTTTTTGTCAATGTCAAACTAAAATGCATCATATTCATAATTTCTGGATTTTCTTAAAGTAAGACCTTAGTGCACCACAATATAGTTTATGATTATGAGAACGCCTCACTTTGGATACAATATAGACTATTATTCTCTAAATGTCAGGATTCTTCATTCTTTAGTTATGACTATCATCCACATATCTTAACCATTTTAGAACTTAAGCAGGGGAATGGGGTTTGGGCATCATGGACATTCAACCAGAAGTCCATCACAATGCCAAGCATAGAATTTAAAATCATGAGGATTAAAGAGTATAAATTGCCAAGTACCAGTCATGAGGTTATACATGAACATATGGAGCACATGATGTGTCCAATTTTTAGGTTAAATTACAGGTTATCCAATCATTGCACACGGAATCAATCGACCAACCCAACAAACAGCACACTTTTTTTATAAGTGAAAAATAAAACAATTTATAACAAAAAATCACAATTTTATAGGTAAAAAAAAGTTAATAAATTGTAACGGTATAAAGAGACATTTTTACTCTATTCAAAACAACCAAAGGAACCCAGATGGCCATGCTAACCTGCTTCTCAATGTTGCGATAACATTGCGGACGGTTCACTTGTACCTTTTTACCCTAAAACAAGGCATTCCGTTATAGGTTTAATAATTTAAAAAAAAAAATTCAATTCAATCGGAGGGTGGTTATTATCTTCCGATTCCACGTTCGAGAGAATTGCCAAGGAATGTGAGAAACTAAGAAGATAAAAGAAACCCCAAATACCCTAATCTTGCATAGTTGCATGAAGATCAAGCCAAGTATATCCTATCCGTATTTGAAATGCTGCGATAAGTCTTGAGAGCTAGATATTACTTGCCCATTTTCAGAAAGGATGCTCACACCTTCATTGAAAGATGCCAAGTCCCTTCATACACTTCCTTTAAGTTATGAATTTAAGTAGATTTAAAGGAAAAGTGTGGGAAAATTTTTTATGTTTGAATTAAAAAGAAAACAATAATATTTTATTGGAAAATTTTTAATGATATCATAACTATAAATTATTTTTAAATTAATTTTAATTAATGAAATTATAAAACTATAAAATTATTTTTAAATTTAAAAATATTTAGAAGTAAAATACTATTAAATTAATTTTGGTGAAAGATAAATTTTTTGAATTTTTAAAAATTTGTATGAAATGTTAAAAAATACAATTAATCTTATTTAAATTTAATTTAGAATGAAATATTACTAAATTATTGGACATAATTGATAAATTTAATTTTTTAAATTGTAATATTAGAAATATTATTGTTACAGAAAATTAATTTATTATTATTCTTTTTACTTTTTTTAGTCTCAGGATTAGAATTTCTTTCTTCATAATAACACAATTTATTTTGTAAAGTTCAGGAGAATTTGGTCTTCAAATTATCTTTTTTTCTTCTCTTTAATATATGGTTTATCCTTATTAATTAATTAAGAGTCAGAATTCTATTTAATAACTTTATGTAGTAATGTATTTTTTATTGTAAACAAAAAATTCTCCATGAAAATTTTAATGAAAAATGTGTTGGTTGTAAAAAATGTTAGTATCATTCCTATTTTATTACTCTTCTCCTTTTGATAAGAACAATTAGAGAAAATTAAAGTTTTGTATCAAAACTGTATCAAAGATAATTGGAGATATCTCACAAAGATAACTGGAGATATCTGACAGGAGTAATGATACACTGCCAACCTTACTTGGCAATACGACTACCTTACAACTCTACGTGTCAATGACATGAATAAAAATGATGACATGGCAGTGACAAATTCCAACACGGAGAAATTGAAGCGAAAATTAGGGTTGGAAGTTCCTCATTATATCAGAGGCTTTGCAGCTTCTTCCCCAAGAAAAATCAATCTTCCTTTCTTCTTCAATCTCAATCACAGAGGAAGAATATTGCAACTTCGTTCTTCTATGCACAAAGCAACAAGTACGCTTTGGATCCAATTTTTACCGAGCAAGCGTGCCTCTTGGGTCCATTTCTCACTGAACAAATGCGTCGTAGGTCCATTTTCAACAAGTTCAATGATTGATGGCAAGGTTTTAAATTATAGGTTCAATTTATTAGCGTTCTTTTGATAATGTGAAAAATTGTTCACAAATGTGGTTGATCCAGTTACTATAGTGGTTAACTTCAAAAGACTTGAACTTGTTATTGCTTACTATTTTTGATAAAGATGTTTTTTTTGTCTTTTTTTATTGTTGTTCATAGTTATTATCTTTGTAGCTTCTACCCTGTGAGTTCTTCAAAGTAGATCCAGAAGACACTCAAGTTTCAAGTTTGTGCCCTGTTTCATGTTAGAAGGTGATTTTTTTGATAATGTAAAAAATTGTTCACAAATGTGGTTGATGCAGTTACTATAGTGGTTAACTTCAAAAGACTTGAACTTGTTGTTGCTTACTGTTTCTGATAAAGATGTTTTTTTTTTGTCTTTTTTTTATTATTGGTCATAGTTATTATCTTTGTAGTTTCTACCCTGTGAGTTCTTCAAAGTAGATCCAGAAGACACTCAAATTTCAAGTTTGTGCCCTGTTTCGTGTTAGAAGGTGATTTTTTTGATAATGTAAAAAGTTGTTCACAAATGTGGTTGATGCAATTACTATAGTGGTTAACTTCAAAAGACTTGAACTTGTTGTTGCTTACTGTTTTTTGATAAAGATGTTTTTTTTGTTTTTTTTATTGTTGGTCATAGTTATTATCTTTGTAGTTTCTATCCTGTGAGTTCTTCAAAGTAGATCCAGGAGACACTCCAGTTTCAAGTTTTGTGCCCTATTTCCTGTTAGAAGATGATTTTATGTTGTTTAGCTTTATAAAAGAATTAAATGTGTAACTGAAAGCAAATTAAAATTTGGGTTATATGTCCTTGTTGGTTTAATTTTTGGCAGTTATTTGAACTCAAGAACACTAGTTTTCATAAATTTCTAGCTTTGCCATGCTTAAAAACAAACAATAAGTTCATCTATGCCTATTCATAAATTTGTTGTTTTGTTAGACAACCAAATTTCTTCATTTACTTAGAGTCCTTAGTAATATAAATTGTTTATTTGATGATCAATTTTCCCATCAAGAGGATCTTAGCAATATATACTATATTTGAGAGGATCTTCCCATAAACCTAATTTCTTGCTCTTAGTTTTTCTCTTAATTGTTTTATTCAAGAAATTTCAATGTAAATTTTCTATTGTCATACTTGTAAAGGTTGAATTTGATTATCATGAAAACATTAGATAGATATTATGAAGATATAAAGGAAGTTACAATTACAATTATAAAGTTCATTACTATGTCTTTGGTGCTTCAAGATACATCAATTTCACATAGCTTCCCAAAAGGATTACATGTTATAAGTTGAATACATGTAAGGAATTTTTGTGGCTTTTGGTCTTATAAACTATGGATTTGGGTTTTTCTTTCTTGCCACTTCCACTACCAAGTGAATGCATGTTAATTTTTGTGGGTTTTGGTCTTGTAAAAATGGGATTCTTCTTGTCTAATGGTATTTGTTTTGTTGAAAATAGGTGTGAAAGTTCAACCAATAATGAAAAGAAATCTAATTCAAAAAGTTGACAAACTGATTACTGAAATGGAGATGGAAAGCGATGATCTTACTTGTATGAGAAAGGGTTGATCTGACTTGTATGGAAAGGGATGACCTAACTTGTATTGGAAAGAGATGATCTGACTTGTATTTTAATTGTTTCAGATTACGAGAAGTTTAATTATAAATATTATTTCACACTATTCCAATGTTTATTATGACCCGTATGGATTGGATGTTTATTATGACCTATATGGATTGAATGTTTTAATATTTCAATCTAGCATATTCATTATCATAGTATAACAATATAACAAAATTCACCTTAGTTGGATATATATAACAATGTCATCTCCATTATAAAAAGTTATCATAAAAAAGTTATCATAAAAAAGTTATCATGAGTTCTTGAAATTCAATTGCAGCATACCACTCTAAAAAAAATTATTACAATTTTTATTTTAATGGAAAAGTTGTATAAGAAGTTGTCTTAGTTAAGCAGGGACCAACTCACATGTTATGGGTCAAAAACCTCATTGCACATTTATCTGTTTAACACTGTCTATCTAAGTGTTTAAGTTAGCACAACTTTCTAACCAACCAACAAAGACAACAAATATGTGTCTCCCTCACCTCCATAAGTAATATCCTTACATGTTTTGCACAATGAGAATGACCAAAACTCTGCCTTAGGTCACCATAATATTCACCAATTAACAAGGAAATGAAGAAAGGGACAAAGGTCCTACTCCATCAGCACCATTGCACATACAGGTGTTTAACATTGTCTAATTAAGTGTTTAACTCAACAAAACTTTTTGACCAACCAATAAAGACAGCAAATTTGTGTCTCCCTCACCTCCATAAGTAATGTCCTTACATGTTTTGCACCATGGGAATGACCAAAACTCTGTCTTGGGTCACCATAATATTCACCAATTAACAATGACATGAAGCAAGGGATATATCATATGCCATCAATGGATTGGTTTGAATGGAAGAAACTTAACTTAGAAGAATTCAGGCAGATAATTTTGGATTGTGTGCTGGGAAGGGACAAGGATGATGTTTTGATGTGGAATGTTGATGACAAATTAGCGTACACAGTGAGCTCAGACTACAAGAAGGTCATGAATATATCTAGAGGGGATGAACACGATGTGTAAAATATCTTTTGGAAAGTGAAAGCATTATCGCCAACATCTTTTTGTGCATGGATAGTGCTCCTTGGTAAGGTTGCAACATGAGTCACTTTGTACAACAAAGGAATTTAGGTAAGTGATAGCCAGTGTATTTATGTAGATAACATGATGAATGTATTAGCCATCTCTTTTTCACATGTAAGGTTGCAAGTCAAATATAGACCATGATTGATAAATGAGTTTAGAGTACACTTTGTTCATCATAACCTTGTTAAGGATCATTTTCTAGGTTTCCATGTTATAGGCTGCAATAAAATGTGTAATTTAGTGTGAAAAATAGTATGAATAGCATGTATTTGGACCATTTAGACCTATAGAAATAAAATAATGTTTAGAACCCAATCTTTAAAGTTGAGGAGGTATTTACAATAATGCAAGTTAAAACATGGGCATAGGTAACATAAAAAATGTAGAGCATTGAGACAATCTAGTTATATGAGACTTTGTTGTGTGACATGAATTGAAAAGTGACCCTTCAAATGCAAGTATCTGATTATAATGTTTTTTAAATAACATATAGATTTTAATGGGAAAGAGTATGATCTAGCAATGAGACTATTTTGATATATGAAATGTTGTGTGAGTTCAATTTAAATTGACTCTTTAGTTTCAAATATCTAGCCAAAATGTTGTTTAAGTAATAAATATTTTTAACTCGAAAGAGTATGATCTAGTATAGTTTGTAGGAGTTGTGTAGAAAGGAAATATGGCTAAGCTCACATAACAAGACAATTACAGACTAAGAAGGGGGTTAGAAATGCATACAAGAGAAAACACAACTATTGATCATGATTTAAAGTTGTTGATTAGTGTCACCACAATACAAAGCTGTATTCAAAGGAAGTGAACAACAATATCTTTGGCTCTAAGCTTCCCCAAACATGTATGCTCAGTTTTGAACTATGTTATGCCTCTTATTGCAATCCTAAAATTTGCCCACACGATCATAAGCCTTATGCAAATATGAAAATCAGTTGGACTCACATTTGTTAGCACCCATAATCAAGGTAATGATCAAGGATTTTGCATATCTACCTATTGCAAGTCCCAATTTAATAATTTGTTAGCATTTTGATAACTTGTTATGCTTCTTGTTTGCCAATGTGAGCAAAGGTGTGCTCTAAATCATGATTAAGGTTAAGGGGTGAAAGTGGCCTTGGACTAAATCAGTTGGGACAATCCTTTTTGTCCATCATTGATTATATTTTTTATTACTAATAAATAAAAATACCCGTCTCCAAGATATTGACATAATATAATTACAATTCGAGTAACTTAGATATCCATAGCATATCCATATCGGATTTGGTTGCAATCGGTCAAATGAAAAGTGTTTAATAACCAACTCATCTCAACTACATTTGAACATTTTAACCTAGGTTCAAAATCCTATAAATATAGGATTCATCTCGCAAAAAGTACTCACTTAATTATCTCATTCTATACTCACTCATTTTAATTTTTCTAGCTCTTACAGACTTGAGTGTCGAAGAATCTTTTACAAGTGTTCACTTAGTGTTTCTCAATAACCCAGTGACAAACTCTTAAGCTTTATTTCAAATTGAAAATGGAATTGAGGGACTGGAAAATGATAGATTTGAAGAGAAAATGAGTAAAAGGTAATGTTATTTGGATTAAGGGAAAGATTGATAAGAAATGTATAGAAAATTTTATGAAAGTTTATAAGTGATGCGCTGGATGTTATGGATAAAAAAACTAATTGATAAAATTATAAGATAATATTATAAATCAATTTAAATTAAATAATAAATTATATTTTTTTAAATTTATTATTTCTATTTTTATTTTTATTAATATTTTATTATTATTTTATAATTTTATTATTATTATTATTATTATTTTAATAATAATAATTTCAATTTTATTATTTTTATTATATTATATTATATAATTAATCTTACTTTATGATAGTAATAATATAAATATAAATAAATTAATGATAAGAATTAATTATATAAAAATATAATATTATTTCTATCGATTTTCTGAAAAATGTTTTATAGAAAATAATTAAAAAAATAACTTTTAAAATTGATTAACCTTTATATATTTTTTTTTCTTATTTTCAACTAATCAAAATTTATGTGAAAAAAAATTAAACTTTTGAGTCTAAAAAGATAAACTAAATTCATTAACTGTTTTTATTTTTTTAATATATAAAGTTTTAACAAATTTAATTAAACACAAGTGACAACAGAATTAAATATAATCTTCAAATTAAAATAAAAAATAAAATCATGGTTTATAAATTTTCGCATAATTGTGAAGAAAGTTAAAAGCGAATAAGGTACTTTTTTTTAATTACTTTTATATTTCTCGGTTATTTAAATTTTAGTATTTTCTTAAAAGTATAAAACAAACATACACTTAGATTATTTAAGTGAGATCTCATTTTACCTTAAATATATCACACTCTTCTCTTATAAGAACTCAAAGTCTATTGTGAGTGACATCAATTATCTCGTAATAAAGGTTAAGTGGACTAGTTACAATCAAACCGTGGTGCTTGAACTATTATGTTTGATTCAATAATTGGTATAAAGTAAAGATGAATGACTATAGCTTTTTAAAATTATTATTATTATTATTATTATTATTATTATTATTATTATTATTATTATTATTATTATATTAATTTGTTACTCTTGAATTCAGGTTCGTCATTTCAAAAGTTTAATTTAATATTTTGTTTAAGATTACTTGACATATTCATTCCCTAATATAGAATTAAATTCATTAATATATTGAGCATTACAAGTCATACAAAAAAGTTTTAAAAAAAAAAAATCTGTGCAGTGATGATTTTGAATTTATTAAAAAGTTAATTTTAATTAAAAAAAACATTTTGACTTATTTAAAAGTATGAATGATTAACTTGAATATTTAAAAGTTAAATATGCTAACTGAAATTAACCAAGTCGTAAAATAAAAATTTACCCTAATGATAATGTTTAATAAAACATATATTTGTTTCTTTTATAAAATTTTAAAAAATTAAAATAAAATGTTTAATTCAGTCTCAGAGATCCTTAATGAAAAATAGATCAAACATTACTCAAATCTCAACCATTATTGTTAGGGTAGATTAAAAAAAATAAAAAAAGAGAGAATGTATCACTTAAATTATCCACAATTATTAAAAACTATAAAATTATAAATGAAATTCATTAAAGATAATAAGTTAGTCAAATTTATTGAAAACTATAAAATTAAATGAAACTGATAAAGAGATTTTCATAATTTTATAATTTTTTTAATAATTTTTAATGGATAATGCAATAATATATTTAAAAGAGTCACTTATTTAAAATTAGTAATTAAAGATTATGTTGTTAATATTTTTCATTCATCAAATCATCAACTTAATCTTAATTATAAGTGTCATTTGAGAAGTAACATGAAAATAATAATAAAATTTCAAAAGTAACATGTACTCATTGTATCCTAAATAATAATAATTTTTTTGTTTATTTGAAAATGTATAAACATAAAATACAAGAGGTCTCTTAGTATATCCTTAATTAGCTTGTAGTTATGGAATTATAATTTTTTTCATAATGTAATAAACATAGAAACACTGATGTATTATGTATGTTGTGAAATATTTTTCACTTTACATCATACATATAATACTCTTTAAGATTATCTGGTTGGTGATCTCATATATTGATGTAAATGTTAATTACACCTTTGATTATATATATAATGTGTAGTCTTTTATATTACTTTTTTTTATAAATGATTCACAAATTTCTCTCTCTCTCAATAGGACGAAGAAGCGTAAAAAGCTGAGGTATATTCTTGTCAAAGGCACTATTGTTTTCCCTATAAATCATTTTCCATACATTCATCTTTTTTTTGTGTAGCCAATTCTTCTCTTTTGGTTTCTCTCTCTCTTCAGGGAGATTCATTTTGATTGCAACACTTCTCTTATACCTGCAGGTCAGATTCATATATTGCGTCTTACATTGTCTGTTTCTCTCTCCATATTCTTATCGTCTTTTATGAATCATTCTAATGTCTCATCCCTTTCACATGCATGCATGTCTCTGAAATTAACTTTGTTATATATCTACATTCACTTTAAATGTTTCTTTTATTTATTCCATTTCATATTATGTTCTCATTTAATATCTGTGTCATTTAGAAGAATCATACATGACGATTTGTGAATATCGTTATGTAAATGTTGGCATGAATGAATGATTATTTGTACAAGCAAACTGAAAGCAAAAATATATTTATATTTTGCGTGCATATGCATGTACTTTGTTATTTTGAGTTCAAATATCGTGATATCTTTTGGTTTTCTTGTGTTCTTCTGGTGTCTAAGGGTTGGTTTGGCCTTATATCAATTAACATATTTGTTTTCTTATATCCTAGTTTTCTTTCTAGAAGCACACATTTTTTTTCGATTACACATTTTTCCATTGAAGTTTGGGACCTATGAAGCATAATATTTCATCTTTTTTCTCACATATTTTCTCATTGGAGTCAATCTAAGAGGTGCCGTTGAACACCAATTGTATACTTGTATTCTTGTGAGAATTTGAACCCCAGTTCATCCTGCTACGAAGAATTAGTCTATTTCAACAGATCCAACTTCAACTACTATAATGTTTCTTTTTATTTAACATATTGGGTACATACAAAATCAAATTTGTTTAGGAATATTTGTAAACAACCGAGCGTGATTTTAATAAGTTTATGTCAGAGTCCTTATATAGTTTAGGTTATCATAAATACTACTTATTAGATTTATTTATTCAAACTCATTCATCCTTAACACTTATATTTGAACTGTGAATATATTAAAAATTACATCATCATAGCTTTAGTTATTTCATATCTACCCTATTCGTGTGCTTTTGTTCTCTAGGAATTTAGATGGTCAATAATTTTATTTTTATAATATTAATTATAATATTGTTGTTAGGAGTAAAGAAATGAATTTAAAAAAATTATTATGAAATTATATATTCTAATCCATACTTTTATAAAGAATACAACAGAAAAATATCTATTAAGTATAAAAAGTCTATTTTGCTATCTAACTCTCTCTTCACGAAAAAATTAAAATATCTACATAATCTGTTATCACACACAACGTTGGAATGGCCTTCCAGGTTTCCAGCGTGGTAATAGAAGGTGTTATAGGTAGATTACATTGCTTATGTTGTTTAATATGCTTTACCTTTATTTTAATTCTATATGTATATAACCAGATATCTCATTGCCTGGTTGACTTGTTTTGGATGATTCTAGTTGTGATATAAACATAATCAATTATTCATTATAGATATGTAATCACTATTCATGGACATCATATGGAGTCACTGATGAAAAATTACCCTGCAGTTGTATAATTGTGTAATGGGTTTACGGTTGAGACAGGTTTAACATATGTCTTTTAATAAGTTCTGTTCTGTCCACTTTTGCAGAGAAGTGAAGCATTTGGGATTGAGAGGAGGGGAAAAACAGAAGGGAAAGGTTGGTAGTGATGGCGAAAGAGCAAAATGAGGTGCTGAATGCCCTGGACGTGGCAAAAACACAATGGTATCATTTCACAGCAATCATTGTTGCAGGAATGGGCTTCTTCACCGATGCCTATGATCT
>Ga0099824_1005824_pt1 | contig 17210 bp, 12 predicted proteins | sample SiratrowhiteBW_FD_76837 | JGI IMG/M metagenome (GOLD analysis project Ga0099824, IMG submission 76837) | Root nodule microbial communities of legume samples collected from California, USA - Siratro white BW | ecosystem: Host-associated > Plants > Roots > Nodule | place: USA: California... | reverse complement strand
CCCCAGTTTCCATCTACATCTTTTTTCACCCCACAACACCAAAAAATATTACAACAACTTACAACCGTATTTCCCCATTTTTAAAAAAAAAAAAAAAAAAACTGGGGCAACTCCATTGCCTATTTGAAGTTTAACATTTCTTTATCGTGGTTTGTTCATCCACTCATTCCGACACATATGCATCAAAATGTTAGAATTGATCGTATTAATAATTTTGTGTCAAGCGTTAAGATTTGTGAATGTTTTTCCCAAAATGAAAATTCAAAGTTCAATCAATGAATTCAATGATTCCACAAAAATATTTGGTTTAAAGAGAGAAGCAAATAGCAAATCAAAATCCTCAGGCATTAAAAATAAAAAAATCTCATACGAGTCAAAATTTCATGCATCAACATAAAGTCATTCCTCAGTGGAAAAGTCAAACTTGCCAAACATTTAAAAAATATATCATGCATTCATAGATGCATTCAAAATAAAGGCAAATCATAGATTCTCATGCATTCATTAAAAAAAAATCATAAATTGAATTTTTTTTAAAAAATGGTTTCATGATCCTCTCATACAAGATCTAGTGAAAATTTATCCCCTGATTCAAAGTTTTGATATGTTGATCTCCTGCAGAAGCAATGTCACATTTGATTTTGGTACTTGATCCCCTGCAGAAGCAAGGTCTTGGCCATTATTTACTTCTTGACTCCCTGCAGAAGCAAAGTCACAACCATTATTTACTTTTTGACTCCCTGCAGAAGCAAAGTCACAACTTTTCTTTAAAAAAAATGGTTTCATGATCCTCTCATACAAGATCTAGTGAAAAATTATCCCCTGATTCAAAGTTTTGATATGTTGATCCCCTGCAGAAGCAATGTCACATTTGATTTTGGCACTTGATCCCCTGCAGAAGCAAGGTCTTGGCCATTCTTTACTTCTTGACTCCCTATAGAAGCAAAGTCACAGCCATTATTTACTTTTCGACTCCCTGCAGAAGGAAAGTCACAACTTTTCTTTGAAAAAAAAAATGGTTTCATGATCCTCTGATATAAGAACCAGTGAAAAATTATCCCCTGATTCAAAGTTTTGATATGTTGATCCCCTGCAGAAGCAAGGTCACATTTGATTTTGGCACTTAATCCCCTGCAGAAGCAAGGTCTTGGCCATCCTTTACTTTTTGACTCCCTGCAGAAGCAAAGTCACAACCATTATTTACTTTTCGACTCCCTGCAGAAGCAAAGTCACAACTTTTCTTTGATATGTTGATCCCCTGTAGAAGCAAAGTCACAACCACTCTTTGGGATCCTCTACAGAAGCAAGATCTTCACATTTCTTTTCAGCACGTGACGATACCCGAACAAAATCAGTGTCTCTATCTTTACTTAATTTTTACTTTGATAATATGAATTTTTCTCAAATTTTCATATTATCATGTAAACTTAAGTAAAGAGGGGCAACTGTCAACACCCGATTTTGTTCGGGTAATCTTTTAAATTAAAACATAATAATAAAATGAATGAAAAAATGGAAAAATGAATAATAACATAAAAATATATATTTATTAGTTTAAGTTTTCTTGAATAATAATCATAAAAAAAACATGGAATTCTTCCATTAAAAAAAACCAAAAAGAAGAAGAAGGTGGTAATTAAAAAAACAAATAATAATAAAAAAATAAAAATAATAAATAATAAATAATTAAATAACAAAAATAAAATAAAAATAAATATATATCAAAAAAGAGAATAAATAATAAAAAGTAATAAAAAAGAATGGGTCAACTGAAGTACTCTCTCATGTTATTACTCCTTAAATCCACGTATTGTTTTTAAAAAGATATATATAAAATAACAACTTTGAAACTGCTCAGATAACAACCCACCTTCTCCACTACATAAAAAAATTAATAATAAATAAGAATTGGTCAAAGATTGATAACTGCTCTGAACTACTCTCACTTTAAAATAAAAAAAGAAAAGATATATAGGAAAAAAAAAAGAAAAAAAAGGGATTCACGGATCATTAGTGAGGGGGAGACAAGGAAAAAAGGAGCAGACGGAAGAAGCAGGTATGTTTTCTTTTACAAATTTGCTTTTACTCTAATACTTCATATCATGCATTTCAAAGTTTTACCATGCACCCATTTCATAAAAAAAAAAAAAAACATTACGACATACATAGCATTCTGCACCCAACCTGCACCTCGCTCCCACCTCCACGTTGAACCAATAACTCACACCAAACAGCCACCATTTACCTCCAAAAACAGCCACCATGCAACACCAAAACAGCCACCGTACGCCACCAACAACCACCTAAAAACACCCCCAAAATAGCCACCATGTAGTCTCTTTAATCCCAACAAAATGCACACAAAAATGTAGACAAACAATACCCTAAACTGCACCTCCATAGCCAACAAGATACACCCAAAACAACAGCCAAACAACACCCAAAACAGCACCATTTTGTTCCAAAAATAACACTAGTTTTATCTCCAAAACAACATTATTTTGCCTTCAAAAACAACGCCATTTTCTCACCAAAACTGCACCACTTTGCCTTCAAAACAGCACCCAAAAAATGCACCACTTTACCTTCAAAACAACACCGAAACAACCATGAAAACGCCACAAAAACGGTGCAAAAAACGCCCCCGTCGACGCCACCGCCGTCGTCGATGACGGCCGCCGCCTTCGCGCCACCTCCGTCGACGGCGTTCATCATCGTCGCCTACCGCCGCCGCCTCCACCTTCGCCAACCATGCCCTCTTGTCTCGAAACTGGACCTGCATTTGCCCTTCGCAACGCCGCATGTGCGTTCCAAACCTTAGATGGGTTTCTGGTTAGTGGGGTTGCTTTCTGCACCCCACGTATTTGTGCTTACACTCCAATTCTTCTTGTTCCCCAAAATGCCCTCAACCTTAGATTGGTTTCTGGTTAGTGGGGTTGCTTCCTGCACCCACATTAATTAAGATCTGCACCCATACTCTTCTCAATCTCCAAAACGTCCTTGGCCATAAGTGGGTTTCTGATTAGTGGAAGTACTTCCTACACCCCATTAATCCAGACTTGCACCCATACTCTTCTCAACCCCCAAAATACCCTTGGCCATAAGGGAGTTTTTGGTTAGTGAAAGTACTTCCTGCACCCCCATTAATCCAGACCTGCACCCACACCCTTCTCAATCCCCAAAATACCCTTAGCCATAAGTGGGTTTCTGGTTAGTGGAAAGGCTTCCTCCACCTCTGTTAATCCAGACTTGCACCCACACTCTTCTCAGTCCCCAAAATAACCTTGGCCATAAGTGGGTTTCTGGTTAGTGGAAGTACTTCCTGCACCCCCATTAATCCAGATCTGCACCCACACTCTTCTCAATCCCTAAAAAGCCCTTGATCATAAGTGGTTTCTGACTAGTGGAGCTACTTCTTGCACCACCCCAATTAGTATTTGTACCTGGTACCTTATTCAAAGCCTAGGCTTTAAACCTGACACCTTATTCAAAGCCCAGGCTTTAAACCTGGCACCATTTCTCAAAGCCAGGCTTTAAACCTGGTACTATTACTCAAAGCCCAGGCTTTAAACCTGACACTGTTGCTCAAAGCCCAGGCTTTAAACTTGGCATCGTTACTCAAAGCCCAGGCTTTAAACCTGACACCTTAGCCAAAGCCCAGGCTTTAAACCTGGCACCTTAGCCAAAGCCCAGGCTTTAAACCTGGCACCTCACTCAAAGCCCAGGCTTTAAACCTGGCACTGCTATCCAAAGCCCAAGCTTTAAACCTGGCACTCCCAAGCTTTCAAAAATTTCAAAAAAAATATCAAAACAACCAACAATCTTATCAACAAAGAACTAGGTAACCCTGATTCTCCTTCCTTGATGGAGATACGTAAGAGCAAGGTCAAACCTTGTCGGGCTCCCTAAAACCAAAAAACAATATTTTGTTTGTTTTATCTTAATCTCTTTCTTGGGAAAATAAATGTTTTAAAAAAATACACTCAGATTACTTATTTAATTAAAGGTACCATCTTAGGATGGGCGTTGAGGGGGTGTTAACACCTTCCCAACACGTAACCGACTCCCGGACTCGAAATCCGTTTTTACAAACTTGTCTTATCTTGTTTTTGGTTTTCTATAGTTTTTTCTAATAAACTATGGTGCCGACTCCACTATTTTCAAAATTAAATTATTTTGTTCGCCGTCCCCGTCGTGATCCCGGTTGCGACAAAACTCAACACAAATTCTCATCCACAACTTTATAAACTTTTTTTGATTAAAATATATAGGGATTTGGCGGCGAATCAACAAGTGAAAGTCAAGCTCTCTATAAGACACTACACTAAAAATGTGTTATGTGACCTAGTGGCCTTATAAGCTTGTGATATTTTGTTGAGGCCTTGATAATTTGATTATGACATTGTTTACCATGGTCATATTAATGAAATTACTTCACTCACAGAGGAAATAAGTTTGTGATTAGTTTTATATGACCTTCAAAAGTGGTAGAGAACCAATTACAAACAAAACAAAAAATAAAGAATCAAATAAAAATGGAAAAATGTCTAGCTCAATTAGATCAAAAACTTAAAAAGATAAATCTTAGACAAGAAAAATTAAATAGGAATATTCAGAAGAAAAAAGAAAGAAAATAAAAAAGGAAAAGAAAAAAAGGAAAAGAAAGAAAAGAGAGAAAAGAACAAGAAAGTCAAGATTTTTTTTTTGTCTGAAGCTGAACCAGATATTGATATAAAACCCTCTTCTTTAGAACCATCTTGTGAGAAGTTAAGTGAACCTTTGTCTGGACCTGAACTAGGCATTGATATAAACTTCTCTTCTTTAGAAAAACCTAGTGAGGAATTAATTGAAGAGCAGTCTTTATCTAGAGCTAAGCTAGACATTGATATAAATTCCTCTTTCATAAAAAATATTTGCGAAGAATTGCTGAAAGATTTTTGTTTAGGATTGAGCTATATATTGACACAAAATCACCTTGTGATGAGTTGCTCGAACTTAAACAGATCAAAATATTAGGCAATCTCATAAGGCAGAAAAATAGAAAAACACAAATAAAAGTGCTTATTGGTCCATATATCTTTATCCATCATCTAGTAAGGAGTATCTTGACAATGGGAGATTTTTTCTTGTTAATTTTACTTTTATTCTCAATTTATCTTTTGTCTATATATAATCTGTTTTTACTGTTTTCATGCTTTTAGAGATTAGTGTTTGACCCAGGTGGGAATCATGAATAAAGAAACAATAATAAGATTGTTGTCGATAATACACTACAAGGTTTAAGGACAAATTCCTTTTAAGAGGGAGAAGATGATGGCATATGCCTTAGCCACTCAAGTTATAGAATAAAAGTGACACAATCTGAGTTTTCACCAGAAACGACATAGAAGATTAGGCTTGTCTAAGCATATTTGGGCCTCTAAACAGTTCCTTGGGCCTAATTCAACCATGAAGAGATTCCTATGAAGAACATGGAGCATTGATAACAAGTCCTATACTTGTGTAAATATTTTAGAATAACTTAGAATAATTCATCATAAAAAATTAAAGGAAGAAATTCCAAAAAAAGGGAGCTCATAGAGGAATGGCATAAATAAGGGTTAACATGGACAAAGGTTAGGGCTTGTGCGGTATTTAGGGCTGATTTGAAGGATTGTAGCTATAAGAGGCGATTGTCACATGTCTTCACGACAATAGAGAGGATTTAAAGCCACTTGGCAGCTTCTAAATGAAGAGCATTTTTTAGCCAAGCATAGCAAGCATGATGTCCACTTGGCAACTTGCAATTAGAGAGTTTTTAATTTTAAATTTAATTTAAATTTTAAACTTTCAGAATATGCTCAAAATGTGGCTAGCTTCAAAATATGATAAATAATTATCTAGACCTCTTATAAATTTAACTTTGAATGAGTGAATAAATTTTGCGAAAATTGCAGTCCACTTGTTCTTGAGTTCTTATATGTTAGCATTCCTTTGAGAAAGTCTAACCTAGAGCATTGTTGGAATTTGGTCTCATCTCTTCTAACTTCATTTCCTCATGAGTTCCAGCAAGTCTATCTCCTCTTTCCAATGCTTCAACAATCCTTCATCCATCTCTAGTCCAAAACTAACAAGCCCACACAAGAGGAGTCAATCAGGGTGACTGTACAAGGAGATAGTGTCTTATTTATAAATGTATAATCCTCTTATTCTTCATATTTTAGGGAATGTGGGACATAAAAACAAAGTAAAATGCAGCTGCAAAGTGAGAAAATTCGGAGCTCCTACATACCAAACAAGGCGATTACAAAAATGGCCTATTCTAGGTGATATGAGACTTGTACTCTTCACATTATTCTCCTCTAGTTTTTAGCCAAATTTGAAGATAACTTTTAGGATTCTTTGAATAAATTTTCAAGTCCAAACCCAAGCTCAAAGGAAGTCCACATATGCCTCTAAAAAACCTACAACAATTACAAAAGAAACTACAACTATACAATATATATTTATACAATATATATTTATATATAAAACTAAGAAGAAGGAAAAAAATATTAGTATTCTACTTTTTATGTGTAGAGTCTTTCTCCATAAAACTTCATCTTCTTCTTTCCTCTTAACCAAAGATGTAGTGGCTGGATAGTTTATAAAAATCAAAAGATATTTAAATGCAAGTGGTATTCAAGAAAAAAAAAAAGAAATATCAAACTGTGAAAAAAAAAAGATTAAAAAATAACACTAGTAATAAAAGGTTTTATACAATTAAAAAAAGTAAAATATAATTAAATTTTATCACTTGTGATAAATAAATCATTGTTTGATAAAACTATCAATTAATTAGTACAATCTAATGTTATAACAATTAAATCTCAAAACAACTTTTTCTTATGAAAAGTTAGAAGAAATTGTCTATACAACAACCTAAGAGTCTAGTAACAAAATATATATATATATATATAACTTAAAAACATGTGTGTTATTATTTTGTAAAAAAAACTGTCGTAAAATCTTTAACAAACTTTAAAAATATTTATTTATTTATTTTTATCTAGAGCGAACATCTTTAAAGTTTTAAAATTCGGTTCTTTTATGAAATATAAAATTTATATTACAAAATAGATATAATATAAGAGTGATTTTATATTATTTTTTAAAAATATATTTATTATTATTTTAAGTTAAAAAAGCGGTGGAATATATTTTTTTGCAATTTTCCATATTTAAAGAGTTATAAAATATTTTTTTATATAAGAGTGGTTTTATTATTGTTTTTAAGGATATATTTTTTATTTTAAGTTTAAAATAGTACTGGAATATTTCTTTTTTGTAATTTTCCATTTTTAAAGACTTATAAACACGATTTTATATATTATGAATGTGTTTATTTAAATATTTTAATGAATACCTTTAACTTAATCTTTTGCCTTCATTATTTTAGATTTATAAATCTTCAAAATAATATATTTAACAAATTAAAGGAATATTTTTAAAAAAATAAAAGATATATACTTAGTTGGAGTTCTTTTATCATATATACCAAATATAAATATTTTTGTAAAACTACTAAATTCATATTTGTAAAATAGTTTAAAAAAATTATAACCTTACAGGGTTACAATACAATAACTAGTTATCACAAATGTGCGATCGTCATCCTTTCTTCGTTTCCCAAACGTGGCCCCGTTTTGGCTTCGTTTTTTCATCACTTAGTTTCAAGACATCGTCTCAAACAACCTCTGTTTTAACATCATCGAATCCAACTACTAAGAAGCCCTTATGCAACATAACCATTTTTTCTAAACTCCAAACCACCTTATCTGTTCCATCTTCTTCAACTACAATGGTAGTAACTAAGGCCTTGTTGGCCCCTCATCCACACCCTCTATGTTCCCTTCCAATTTCAACCAAAACCAGAGGCCTTAACCTCCACCAAGTAGACCCTTTGGTGAGGTTCAAGATGGATCAGAGAAAGCCAAGGAAACATGTGGTTCATGTGTCACTCCATGACCCTTTGGTTTCTTCTTCTGCTCTTGCTGACTTCTTCATCCACCAACACCAGCAAAACCCTTATAGTCTTGTGTTCTTGGCTGATAGTGTGGGCTACTCTTTGGCTAGCTATTACACTTCTTTGGGTCTCTTTGTGATCTCTGTGCCTGGCCTTTGGTCTCTCATTAAACGTTCTGTTAAGTCTAAGGTAATTTCCATGTTTATTTGGTAGATTTTGTTTAAGAAATGCTAGCAAAACTCTTTTTTATTTTTTTTTCAATGCATTTCTTTCTTTGATTCTTTACACATGCTTCAATTTGTGTTAGTCCTTAATTAACTGTTTTAGTCTCTATAATTTCGGATGACAAAGACTAATACAGATTAAGAAATATGTTTGGAAAAACACTAAATGACTAATTTTTAAGTTTAGAAACCAGAACATAAAAGATGTACAAATAAAAGAATAAGATGAGTAATTAAACCTACCAAAAATTACAGTTTTATACGTCTTATTATCTCATTTAATAAACCCTGTTTCTAATTTTTTTTTTTAGTTTTGAATCAATTTTAATGCAACTAGCACTTTTCTTGTTCAGGTTGTTCCCTTTTCTTTTGTTGCATTGACTATTTTGGTGTGTTTTGGTGGATGGGGAAATAGATTGTGCAGAAGACGTTTATAGGTGAAGGTGAAAAGAAGGCACCGAATCAGGTTGCTGGGGAGATTTTATCGTTTTTCACTCGTAACAACTTTGAAGTTACTGATAGGGGAGAGACAATCACGTATGTCACAGTCTCATTCTTGTATTGTGCATGTTCTTGCTTGCTTTGGATTTTTCTTGGTACCTTTCTATCAATCTATAATTAGGAAACAAAATGTTTTGTTTAACTGTTCTTTAAAAAGAAAGGGGGCTGAACTTTGTCCCACCAAAATTCAATCACATTTGGAAACTGCAGTGGTTTTCCGTTTATAAAAAGTTCTCACAGGAATTATGAGTATGCTTATCAGGGTTATTTGTATTTTGAGGCCTCAAACTTTTTAAGGAAAGTTAAGCATCCATGTTAGTCCCTAATAATAGAAAGAGTTTAATTTTCATCAACTCTTGTATTTTACATTATTAACCAATGAACATTCATCACAGGATTGACTTTTAGAATTGTTATTATGATAGTCAACAAACTTGTCCATGGATGATAATGTGTGATTATGTATGATAAATATTTACATGATAAGTGTATTTTAAATCTCTTGGTATTTATATTCAGTTCTGATGTGTTCTTACACACAAGAATTCACCTTTTCCAAGTTCACCATTGGAGCGGGTAGGAGGTGTTTGCTAAAATCCAAGAATAGTTCTTATGTAAGAATGTGCTCTTAATAATTTTATTGCTCAGAATAATGTGGGATCAGTTCCTGTTGAGTTTATTGTTGGAATAAAAAGTTGCATAGTTCTTAATTTTGATGTGTCAAGATGGTCCGATAAAAAGTAATTTAAGGTTCTCCCTTGGTGATGATGCTCTAAAAAACTATGGTGGGATTTTTCATTTTCAAGGATCATGGTTTCTGTTATCAAATTTCTTGAAGACAAATTTGGTGATACCGTTTTCTTTCTTTCATTCTTTTTGTTTTCTACTTTTTTCTTTTCTGAGATTTCCCAATATTTTTTATGTTATGTGAATACTCATACAGGGGTGCAAATCCCATGTCTTCCTTACAGATGCTTTGTTGTGAGCAAGCTAAAATGTTGAACCCATTTTCCCTTGCAGGTTTGAAGGACAGATGGTTCCAAGCAGGGGTCAAGCTGCACTACTAACTTTCTGCACTTGCATCAGCTTGGCAAGCGTGGCCCTTGTGCTTACCATAACCTTCCCAGATTTTGGCAACAACTGGTTTTGGATCACCACCTTAAGTCCATTGGCGTAAGTGATTACACTGAAACTTTACACTACACTTTATTTTCCTTTTCATTATGGTTATTGTGTTCTTTGTTGTGAGGGAGGTTCAGCTGAGATTTTGCTGTTATTGTCTTGCTATGCTGATACTCAAATACATTCGGTGGTTAATGCAGAGGCGTTTATTACTGGACTCGAGCATCCAGAAAGGAGCAGATTAAAGTGAAAATAATAGTTGCAGATGATGGAAACTTATCAGAGATCATTGCCCAAGGTGATGATCAACAGGTCGAACAAATGAGGAAGGAACTCAAATTCAGTGAAAAAGGAATGGTGTATGTTAAAGGCGTCTTTGAAAGATGACCCTATTTCTTCAGGCGGTAGAATCAGAATGCTAAAGAATATTTTGTATTTGACAAAAGCTAATAATCAAAATCGTATTAAAAATGTTATACATGATGCGAAATTTAATATTCCTGAACTTGTCACATGCTAAGCAAAAGCCTAGCGATTATTGATACAGGTCTCGCCAAAAGGTAACAGTTACAATTTCTAAGTTACAGAAACCAGTTGCTAAACACAGTCAACAAGTACTTTTAAGGTAAAAGACGTCTTTAAGGCACATTATAACATTATCCAAATGTATTAAAAAAAATTTGTAAACTCATCTCATTTGTATGCAGAACAAACATTTTCAACCAATCAATAACTTGTTCTCATCCAAGAAGGAATAGGTGGGAACCTCCAGGTTGTATGGTGCTGGTCCCTTCCTTATTCTGCCAGAAATATCATAATGTGATCCATGACACGGGCAAAACCACCCACCAAAATCACCAGCATTTGGCAATGGAATGCAGCCCAAATGTGTGCAAACCCCAATTACAATGAGCCATTCTGGGTCCTTCACTCTATCTGCATCCTGTTGGGGATCGCGAAGAGATAGAACATCAACACTGTTTGCCAGCTTGATATCGTCCTCTGTTCGGCGCCTGATGAACACTGGTTTTCCGCGCCACTTAACGGTCACCGTAGTGCCAGGCTCAATGCTGGAGAGGTCAACCTCAAGTGAGGCCAGAGCAAGAACATCCTTACTAGCAGACATGCTAAGCACAAACTTGAGAACTAAGAGACGGACCAGAGAGGCATAAGCAAACCTACCACCTGTAAGGACAAAGTAAGCAAATGCCCTCTTGCTAGGGTCACCTGGGGGAAACCTTTCATGGTTGTGCTCATCATACACAATCGTGGAAGTAGGGTTCTTAACAGCAGTAATAGTTGCTGTAATCTCAGGAATAATGCTGTTTTTTTGTGTGTGGATCAGTGATTCGGTAGAATAACCTAGACAAAATCAAGTTACAGCAGTTAATTCAGTTCCTTTAGTTAAATAACGAGTTAAATACTCTTTTAGACATTAAAATAAGGGAATTGTCAAATTGTTTGTTTTTAGTTCCTTCCACTTAACACCTGAAATATATTATTTCCATAAATGACACACCAAATCAAACATTTTTTTTTATGTAGACTATAAACATATTTAACCCAAAGGAATTAGTGTATGAATTACCACACAAGAGGAATGGTTCAACCTAGTTGAAGAATCCAATGTACAAAGACTAGGCATAGGCACAATTAAAAACCACAAAACTAAACCCCAAAGTAAAACAACAAGCTTCCTCCTTTTCAGGAGTATACTATAATACTATAGACAATAAAGAGAAATTACTAGCAACACTATTCTCATTAGCTATCTTAGTCACACTTTTTATTTAGGACATGTTTGGATTAACTTCTCAATAAGCACTTTTAGTAGAAGAGAAAAAAGAAAACAAAAATGAAATCAACTTAAATACGTGCACAAGTTAAAAATAAAAATTTGGAGAAACTACATAAATATGGAAATATTCATCCAAAGAAGCCCCTAACTAGTTTCACCAATAATTTTGTAGTTTCTAATATAATTCAAGCAATAAAAATAGTGCCATAATAAAATGTGCGTTGGTAACGTTTTAGCAAAGGATCAGCAATGGCAACTGTAGTGTGACCGGAATTGCAGCACCACATCAGCTACAATAGAGAATTTTTTTTCAAAAGTCAAAATTAACTTATAAACAAATAAAAAATCTAAATTTGTAGAAGCTATACTAGAGAATTTTCTGCAAATTAGTTTACTTAAACAAAAATTAACTTATAAAGAATCAAAATTTGAAGAAGCTATAACAGAAAATAACGCAAATTTGGTTATTAACATGAAATAATGTTTTGGAAAGAGTAAAAAGAGAGGGGAAATGGTAAATCGGAACCTCTGAAGGGAAGAAGGAAATTGGAGAGGTGAGAGGAAGGCAGGGATCTGGGGTGATGAACGACGTCGTTTCGGGAGAGGAAAGCGGAAGCAGCGTGGTAGGGTCGGCACGAGGGGTTGGAGAGAGCAGAGAGTCTCTTTGCCGCAAGCCTGAACATTGTGTTCTTCCTCTTCTCTCAGAGTTTTGTTTTTGTTGCAGAAAATTGGGAGTGGTAAAGTTGAAGTTGGGGAGAGGGTTGGAGTCTCTCGTATCGTGGCTTTTCCAATTAAGAGGGAAAAGGAAAAGTCAGAACCGCTCCTTCAATGTCGGCTTCTTTATTTTCATTTCTGTCTAGTTTTCACAGGATGCTGCATTCGGCTCCTATTAATCTTTTTGGGCCTAAACCCCGGTTTGGACTTCTATTATTAATTAGCCTATTTCTTTTTGCACCCCATAATTCTCATGTGCACCTATGGAGGACAGCTTCTTTCTACCTCTAAGTGTTTTTGGGTGCCTCGAAAATTTAAAAAAATCCCAAGTCTGCCTTTAATAAATTATCATAGTGTCCTTCAGTTTGAAAAATAATAAAATAGTACATGGTGGAGGTGAGAGGCGAAAGGTGAGATGGTGATGCTTCAAGGTAGTGTGGGTTGGTACTATGCATCGTCAGTGGCGGCGAAGGAGTGGAACTGTGGCGGCACGACAGAGTAACAGTGGTGGAACGTCATTCGAGGTAAGTAGGGTGGGTTGGGGTATTTTGGAACACGTGTTTCGGAACAATATTTTTGTTTTACGAATGAATTATAAAACCAAGTGTTCCAGAATATTAAATTTGGAGGTGCTAACATATTACGGAATGATCCATTCCATAATAAATTTTTTATGTTTCGGAACCACCTGTTCCGGAATAGTGTAAAGGTATAAGTCACTATTCTGAAACAGGCTGTTCCGCAATTCAAATATACTATTCCGGAATGACTTGTTCCGGAACTCATAATAACATTTCGGAACAGGTCATTTCGGAACAGTATATTTGAATTGCAGAACACCCTGTTTCGGAACAAGAAATGAATTTCAGAACAGGTTGTTCCGTAACATATTTTTGAAGATTTGAATTTAATGATGCTGATTTTTGTTGCAGTTGTCCAAAATGATTAATGAAGTTGATAATATGCAAGAATTACAATTAGTTAACTATGATGGTGGTGATTTGGCCAATCATTTCATGACTAATGAGGTAATTTTATTTTAATGTGCCATTTGTGTATGAAATTTGAAATCTATATTTAGTAGTTTTTATATAAGTATTTGCAACACGAGATGATTTACTAGAATGGGTTCGTAAAGTTGCATTTGATCTTGGGTTTGTGATTGTTATACTTAGATCAGACAAAGCAAACAGACAACCTGAAAGAAAAACATTCGTTTTATTAGGTTGTGAACGGAGTGTTAAGTACAAGAAATACAAAACAGTAGTAGACATTAGTGTTACTGGTTCAAGGAAGTGTGATTGTCCTTTTAAATTAAGGGCTAAACCAAGTTCCCGTGGAGATGGTTGGATGTTGAAGGTCATATGTGGTTTGCACAATCATGCATTATCACATACATTAGTTGGTCATCCTTATGCAGAAAGATTAAAGAAGGATGAACATGAGTTAGTTGTGAACATGACGAAGAGTCAAGTTAGGCCGGCAAACATCTTGCTAACGTTGAAGGAGAAAAATGCGCATAATGTGACCACAATCAAGCAGTTGTATAATGTTAGATATACTTATAAGAGATCAGTTAGAGGCCCAAGAACAGAAATGCAACAACTTATGACGTTGCTTGAGCGTGACCAATACATTCATTGGAGTAGGTGTCATATGTCTTCGGAGGTTGTGAGTGATGTGTTTTGGACTCATCCTGATTCTGTGAAATTGTTGAATGCATTTCACATTGTCTTGTTAATGGATAACACTTATAAAACACATAAGTACAGGTTGCTATTACTTGAGATAGTTGGTGTGACTTCTACTGGCTTGACTTTCTCTATTGCATTTTGTCTTATTATCCAATGAACGTGAAAACAACTTTGTTTAGGCATGGCAAAAATTGAAAGGGTTGTTTGTAACGGTCGATCATCCTGAAGTGATTGTATGTGATAGAGACCTGACTTTAATGAATGCAATTACATTGTATTTCCTGAAGTTCATAACTTGTTATGCCAGTTTCACATCAATAAGAATGTCAAGGCAAGATGTAAAATGCTAGTTAATACGACAAAGGTATGAGATGTTATTATGGAGGCATGGGGAAATATCTTTGATTCAACAAATGTTCGTTTATTTGAGGATTGTGTTAAACATTTTGAAAGTGTATGTGAGCCATGACCATTATTTGTTGAATATGTAAAGAAGACATGGTTGATTCCGCATAAGGAGAAATTTGTGAAGGCATGGATAGACAACTTTATGCACTTAGGCAATCTCACTTGTAAGATGTTTTGTTGTTTAATATTAGTGTAACTATATTTGTCAACACCTAATTTCGGATGGATATTTTTTTAAGAAAAAGGAAAGTTTCTAACAAAAAAAGATTTTGAGTTTTATTTCTTCTTTAAATTCGCAGTTATTTTTCTTTTCTCTTTAGCATTTAAAAAAATAATAAAAAAAATTTTTTAGTTTGAATTTAGAATTTTATTTTCTTCTTTTTAGATAACATGTTTATTTCATTCTTCTCTTATTTTTGTTCTTAAGCAAAATATAAACAAATTTGGTTTTATTTTTCATTTTAGGAAAACAAAAATGCAATCTTGTAATTAATTTTATCTTTCTATTAGATTTTTATCCTTCTTTATTAAAACAATATATATAATCAATTTCATTTTACATTTTTTTCCATTAAAAATAAATGATAGTAATGATAACAATAAAAAGACAAAAAAATTGATTGAGAAGCTTCCGTATCGAATACTCCATCACCCTCAGCACAAAACTCCAAACTTGCCATGTTTCTCACAACTGAACAAGTTGGAGCCTCCACTCTATAGCCAGCCTCCTTCTGCATATGTCACCTTGCATTCAAACAGAAGAGTCAACGCTCCAAGGAAGGATTCAAGTCTGTTTTTTACCTTTGTTAATGATACACACAGCACGAGGGGGCCGAGGGAGGCCTCTCAGTTCACTAGGTTTCCTTCTTTTCTATTGAACTCTAATTCCTACACTCTGCATAGCAAAAGGAAATACACAGAGAACTTGTTATGGTTTCACTTGGGCATAAGTAATAGACTGACTTGCATTTGAAGGAAGATTGGGAGAGAAACCGGGCACCCACGTTGCTTCCCTGGCTCCTTGTTCATTTCCACTCTTTTGGTGCCAGTAAAAGAAAACAATACTCAAAACCGAAGTTCTCCTTGGCACAAAATAGATCGGTCAAAAGAAAAGCAGAAAGCAATTGAAAAAAGGCAATGGAAATATGAAGAAACAGAGCAAAAAGAGAAGGTGTGAAGAGGTTATTAGTGTCCTATTTATGTTTCTTTTTGCCTTTTGCTTTTTCTATTACATTTTCAGTTGCATAATTTTGACTTTATCACTCTTGTTTTGCTTCACCTATATACACTTTCTCATAATATAATCAAAACCAAAATCGAATATAAGTTGTCGAATGAGAGCGTGAACAACTATAAACACTACAAATAAAGAGCTGCCTACTAAATCGCATTTTCATGAATTATTTCACCCTTAACAACCAAAACAGCACCTCCCCCCCTTCGTCTCCCTATCACCACCGCGCCTCCACCGTTCCTCTAATTTTTCCCACCATAAAACAGCCCCATCCAAGCCACCTTGCGCCCCTACCGTTCCTTTATTTTTCTCCACCAAAAAATAGCCCTTCCGTCCGTTGCGCGCCTTCTCCATAGCCACTGTTGCGAGTCGCTGCTGAAACTGTATCCACCACCGTTGCCCTCTTCTTATAGTACCTCGCTGCCACTCACAATCATCATCAAGCCGTCACTGTTTTTGTTTGAATAAGGTTAGGGCTTGAGAAGAGAGAAAGGAGTTTGAATTTTGGTAAAAAAGGGAGAGGAGAATGGAATGGCGCTTCCCTCTTTCCCTTTCCTAAACATATTTGCTAGTAAACCTAATTAGGTTAATTTGAAAAGAATCATCGTTTGGGCTCGGGCTTATAATAATTTAAAAAATAGGAAACCTTAGACTGCTTCTTCCTGCACCTCCATAATTTTCAAAATTCCAATAATAGACATCAGTAAATTACAAAATTATCCCTGCTGCTATAAAAGAAGGTTTTCCATTGAAGAGGTATAGTGCAGTTATGAACGGTGGTGGAAAGTGTCGCAATGGTGGGAGATTCCGACGGTGTTGGAGTGGGGGGTTGAAGGCACTTTGGGTGGCCGTCGGTGGTTGTGGGTGGTTGAAAAACAACCACAGTCGTCTTCGTCGAGGTATCTGTTATTCATTTTTTCTGATTTTCACAGATTGTAGAAACCGTAGAAGTTAAATATTTACGGATTCTGTAAGGCGTAAGTTTAAAATCAAGATATATGACTCTTATGAATTACACAATCCGTAGTTAATTTAACATTCGTAAGAGCTTACGGTTTGTACAACCCGTAAGTGCATAGGTGTATAAGAGAACTCTATGGGTTGTACAAACCGTAAGGTGTGATGCTTTACGGTTTGTAGAAACCGTAAAAGAAGTAGACATTACGGTTTCTAGAAACCGTAAAGCATTTGAATTTTAACTGCTTACGGCTTGTACAGACCGTAGAACATTTTTTCTGTTTACGGTTTGTAGAAGCCGTAAGCAATTAAAAAAATTCAAATGCTTACAGTTTCTAGAAACTGTAATATGTAGTTTATTCTACGGTTTCTATGGACCGTAATATGGAAGTGACTTGAATTTTTATGTTTGTTTTGATTTCTTAATGTGATTATTTTAAATTTTTTCTTTAGTCTATCATGGAAGGAGAATATTTGAGTAAAGTTTCTGAAGAAGTAGATAAGATATCAGATATGGAAGAAGCACATCAAAGTAATGTTATGGTTAAGGAACATGAATATGGTTTACATTTTT
>Ga0099824_1005823_pt1 | contig 17211 bp, 12 predicted proteins | sample SiratrowhiteBW_FD_76837 | JGI IMG/M metagenome (GOLD analysis project Ga0099824, IMG submission 76837) | Root nodule microbial communities of legume samples collected from California, USA - Siratro white BW | ecosystem: Host-associated > Plants > Roots > Nodule | place: USA: California... | reverse complement strand
TTTTTATTATTTTTTTTTTTTTTTTTTATTTTTTTTTTTTTTTTTTTTTTTTTTTTTTTTTTTTTTTTTTTTTTTTTTTTAAATTGGAGTAGTATTTTTTGTCTGAAACGCAGGAGATAATATCCTATTTAATCTTTTCGTCATTTTGGGATATTAACTTTTTATAGATCTCACAAAAGACCCAATAATTTTTAATTTGTAGGATATGAGCTATAAAATATTGTTTTCTAGAAATATTTAGTGAATTTGATAAAATTAGCTTGTTAATAAACTTCTTAATTTATATGTGTAAGTTTTTTGTTGAATTAGAAATATTTAGTAGAACTAGTTTGTAAATACAAAATAACATAAAGATGATATAAATATATAAGTATTACTATATAAATAAAATTTGTGTTTTCTATACAAAAATATATTATCATGTCATTTTATAATTTTAAATTTTTAAAAATAATTAAATTTTTATTAACATTCTATTATTTATATTTATTATTTAAAAGTTGCATTTAGAAAAATTATTTTATTTAATTTATTTGAGAAAAAAAAAATTCTAAAATAAATGAAAATGAAATTTAATAATACTCATTATATCAACTAGTTTAACTAAAATGAATTTTCTAAATAAAAGCATATACAATTTTTGAAAAATAAATATAAGCACTAAACTTTAAAAAAAAATAATAAGTATTTCTAAGAAATTTAAAATTATATTTATATAATAATACGTTTTAATCTAAAAACAAATTTTATTTATACAATAAAACTTACATAGTTGTATTTTTTATGTCACTTCACATATACCAATTAGCTTACTTTTCTTTGTATTTATAATTACTTGACTTCGAGATATATTTATAACCATGTATCACAAAAACAATAACATTATGTTATATATATATATATATATATAATATATGTGTGATAATATTAATGAATTTTAATTGATTTAATAAGAAGTACTTAATAGTTAATTATATATCTTACTTATCTTAATTTTCTTTGGGATATTTCAACCTAGGTTTAAAAGCCTATAAATACATATTGATCACGCATGAAGTACTTATTCAATTTTCTCTCACTCACTTCAATACTCATATATTTTAAAATTTTTTTACTTTTTTTACGACTTGACCATTAGAGGATTTTTTGTGGGTGGACCTCCCCTTGATCTTCATCAACAACTTAGTGATGAATTCTCAAAGGTTCAAGCTTGGCTTATCAAGAATACCACAAGCTTGGGAGAATCGCACTCCCTTTCAAGAAGAACATTGGACATCCATCGTGCAACCTAGGTAAAACTATTCTCATACCAAAATTTTTATGGTACTTAATAGAAGCAAAATTATTGCATCATCATCTTGATAATATTATTTTATTGAGTTAATTTTTATAATGAAATCAACTCTTTCTAAAGCTTGGACCTTGCTTATTTTTTTGATTATATTAGATTTTTATTAATAATTGATTACTAGAATCTGAGAATGGAAAGTTAGACTAACTTTAGTTATTTTTGCCTAAAAAATGAATAGGTAGAAAAATAGGAAGGAAGCTCATGAAGGAGGATGCATCAAAGAGATGTTGACGTAGCGAAGTCGTGCCCGGTGCCGAAAGAGTTGAGTCAGGCACCAATTACACGGTGGACTCCTATAGAGAAAGTTGAGCTTGGTGTCACTGAAGTTGGGTCTGGTGTGTTGGCCTAAATTCACACTCAATTCATTGAAAAGAATGTTAGCTAGAGTTCAAGAGGGGGGAGCGTGAATTGAATTTTGAAACATTTTTGTCAAATACAAGAAAGGATTGAAAGATAGAATGGAATTCTTTAATTGAAATAGTTTACTATGGGATTATGAGCAACACAATGGAAAACAATCAATTGAATTTCAAAAACAATTGATTGAAATAGCTATCAAAATAGCACAACAACAAAACAATCAATTCAATCTAAAGAACAATCAATTGAATTTTTCCTATTAGAAATTCGCAAGACACAATAATCAGTTAAACACGAAAAAGAGTGAATTTAAAACAATAGAAATCTTGTTTGAAAAATTTAATCAATTAAATCTCAAGAACAATCAATGAATTTTCTTAAGTCAAGGTAAAACCCAAAGAATGCAATCAGTTAAGCTAGCAAAATAGAAGATTAAAATTTTCACAAATTCCTTCAAGCAGATAACAATCAATTTGAGCAGCGAAACAATCAATTACTGATTTTCAACAAAACAACAGTATATAGAACATAGGTGATTAAATACAGAAACAATCAATTGAAAATTATGTAGAGGAAAAAAATTAATCAAAATTGATTCACGATTTCAAGATTTGAGAAAAGAAGATAAAAAAACACCAAGATTTACACCCGTTCACTCTTCCTCAAGAGCTACATCCAGTCTCCTTGCCAACAAGCAAATAAATTCCACTAAAGATCACAACTATTCACACTATACAACAAAGATACAATCTTGCACACTATAAGATCACACTATTGCAGTGTAGAACTCTAATGCACGACGTCAAAAACAATCTAAACTAGTGCAGGACCCTACTGCACTCGTACAAGAGTAAAAATCCTATACACTTGTAGACCCAAAACACCTTTAATCAATTGAAAATTTGAATACAAAACATAGAATTGCAATTACAACTCAAAACCAATAGATAAGCATGAATTGTAGTGACTTTCCTTAATGATTAAAATGAATAAACTAGTGTAGAAAAATCACAATCAAGGATGAGCTACAAGAATATCTTTCTTGGTTCTTCTTAAAGCAAAACTATTTTGTAATAAAAACACTTTTGTTTTTACTTGATGTTCTCAAAGTTCCCAAATATGTCTCACTATTTTTCTCTCTCTGCAAACAAATGTTTTCAAATACCTTTATATAAGTTCTCAAAACAATTTGAAAATTTGTTATAGTGTAGTAAAAAATAATCGATTGAAAACCAAAATTAAATTGACTAATTTTTTGCTATAGAAATTTTCAGCTTGTTGTGTACTTAAAATAACATGTTACAAACATTTTTGACCAAAACCACTTAGTCCACATTCAATTTTATAATTTGAGAACGTTATGGATTTTTGGAACTCATACCAAAGATATATGATCCTTAGAACACATATTCACACACTAAATCTAAGACACCTTCAAGTCTTCTTTGTCTTGGCTCAAGTTGACTTCGCCAAATACAAAGTCATCAACAATATTAACATTCAATTCAACTTACACTTTTCCACATCAAAAGTCTTTAAACATCAACTACTTTTGTTGTCTCCAATCTTGCAATGTCAATTCTTGAGGCTCTTAAGATGAATAATTACGGACAAATTTGATGCAAAAACAACTTAAGCCTGGTGCTAAAAGCTAAGCCCGGCTTCACAAAACCCTAAGCAATTCAACAACAATGTGCTCGATGCATATGACTTGAGCCCAGTGTTAGTTGGGCCTAAACATGTGGAACAACAACAGTCACGACCGACACCACTGAGGTTGTGCCGAGCTTTCTCAAAAGGGCCAGATGAATATAATTGTTAAATAAAAGATAGCCCCGCTTCATCCATTCTCACATAAGAATTCTTTTGGATGTTGCATTACTTTAAAAAGATTAAAATTCACTTTTCATCTTGAACTCTTACCTTCAACTTCCCATTATCAAAATCAATAATGACCTTAGTTGTTTTCGTGAAAGGTCTTCCAAGTATCAGAGGTACATCCTTGTCTTCTCAATATCCATGACAACAAAATCAACAAGGAACATAAATTTATCTACATTTAGCAAAACATCTTCCACAACACCATGGGAATATTTAATTGATCTATCAGCCACCTACAATGTCTTCTTAGTAGGTTGAACCTCCAGATTTCAAAATATTTTCATCAATGATAAAGGCATCAAATTGATACTTGCTCCCAAATCCAATAAAGCTTTCCCTACAGATAATGTACATATAGTAACATGAATAGTGAAACTACGAAGATCTTTATACTTTGATGACAAGGACTTTTGAATAATCGCACTACATCCAACCTCTAACTTTATGGTTTCTTCCTTTACAAATCTCCTCTTATTTGTCAGTATATCTTCCATAAATTTAACAAATGTTGGCATTTTCTCTAAAGCATCTAAAAAAGAATATTAATCTATAGCTACTTAAAAATCTTCTAAAATCTAGCAAATTGCCTTCATCTATTCTTGAAGGGACCTAGAGATAAGGAAGATTCTTCACTGGTAAAACAATCATATAATCTTTCTTTTTTTTTTCTCACTTTATTTTTTCTTTATTTTTTATTCTAAATCACTCTCACCAATATCTTGTTCTTCTTCTTTCTCTTTCTTTTTTTAGTCTCATTTTTCCTCTCATACTCACTTCGAACACTTTTCCACTTCTAGTAAGAACTACTTGACAAGGTTCCTTTCTTTTATTCTCCATGTTAACAGGTCCTTTTTTTATCTTCTTATTGTTATGCTAATTTTCTCAGCTGTTTCTCTAACATGTTTATAGACGCCTCAATATTTTTCTAATCCTAGATAGAAAGTTGCATAAATTGTTGCTAATTATCTTCCAACATGCTAACTCTCTCATACAATGAGGTATGTGTTCATGTCCTTGACTCCACATATAATTCACTTAAGCACTTTGAAAATCATTTGGAATTGAAGTATTTTGAATAGCTTGTGATTGTTGAATTAACTTAGTCATCTGCTAGGGCTAAGAACTTATTTTGAGGTACTATCATCTCTTGAGATTTTAATCCAAATACATCTTATTGTTGTGCTTGTATTCTACCACGTTGGTTACACAAAAACCAGCTTAAATGATGGTGATAACTTCATGTTAGTTTGGAATAAAATTTATCCACCAAAAGATGCATCTAAGATTATCTTAGTTTGAGGTTGAAGTCCATCACAAAATATATGCACCTGCATCTCCACTTCAAATTCATGATTAGGACATTTCTTCAACTGAACTTTAAACCTCTCCCAGGCTTCTCATAATGATTCATCAATACCTTGAGTTGCTATAAAAGCTTTTGATGTAGTATTATTGAAGGGTGGAACTGATGGAATGCGCCCCACCCAAGCCAAAGAAAAAAAAAAGACAAAGAGCTAGAGGTTACATCAGAAGCAACACAAAAGATTGGGCTTTTCTAAGCCTATTTGGGCTTTAAAACAAGCTGTTAGTACCCAAATTCAACCATGAAGAGATTCCTTTGAAGAACATAGAGTGTTTATAAGAAGTCCCCTACTTATGTAAATATTTTAGAATGGGTTAGAATTTAATTTTAGATGTAATAAATTTTTTGTAAAATAAAAATACACCAATAAAAGGCATCTGCCTAGGGCCTATTTTGCAGGTTTAGGGCTGATTTGGCATGGGAGATGGATGGCGTGGCTTTAGCAATTTGGAAGGAATGAAGAAGGCCACTTGGAAGCTCTACATTGGCTCACTAAAATGTGCACTGGGCAGCCTAGGTGTAGAGAGCATTTTTGAGAGACATGAAAATCATCTTGACACATGGCAAGCCATCACTGGAGAGTGTTTGAATTTAATTTTAAATTTGAATTTCAAATTCAAAATTGGCTCAAATTTTTGTCAGTCCAAAAACATTATAAATAAGTGTGTATGCTACATAGAAATTCAGGTTATGAATGATATTAAATTGTTGCCAAATTTTCAGCACAAAATTATTTTTGAGCTCTCTCTAGGTTAGCACTTCTAGGAGTCTACCTTAGAATTTCCTTAGCAAAAGTTGACCTGACCTCTCTTACATTTCTTTGTCTTCATTTGATCACTTGAATCCTCCATTTACATAATCCAATTTGCTTCCATCAAGCTTCTCCATCAATTCCATCAATCCATCCAAGGTTTCCAATGGAGATAGGAGATGAAGCAACTTCTATCAAGAAAGAAACAAGCTAGAAGCTTTATCTCCACATCCTCCAACTATTCAGACTTTGATTGGGTTGTGATTGCAACCACACCTTAGCCTTTCTAGACAGTGAGAACAAATACCATCTAGAGAAGTGCTTTTCTGGGAATCAAAAGCAGATTGCCATTTATCTGCATGAAGTCAGTAGAAAGGTGATTAACAATCCAAAGTTTATGAGAATGGACTGGCTGGAGCAGGAAAATCTTAACAGTGTGACGAGGACGGTCAAGCATCAAAAGCTTGAGAAATTTATGAACCTGACTGAAAATCTATATCCAAACTTGGTGAGGGTGTTTTTCACCAATCTTTCCTTTGAAGATGATGTGATGTACTCTCATACGAAGGGGGTAGACATGGTGATCACACCTGCAGTGAAAAACACTAGTAGAATCATGGTGAAAGGAAACACCAATTCCTTGGAAGACTTCAACAAAAATGAGTTCTTCAGATCCTACCTCAGAAATACTTATGCAACAATGAGAGGATATCACGTTGGAGGACTCTCAATGAATCCAAGAATTCTGGCCTTCATAATGGTATGACAACTAACACCAAGAGGATACAATCATGCAATGTTGATAGAAGAAGACCTTGTTCTGATGTACTGCATCATGCACCGATTCAAAGTCAACTGGATTAATGTGATTAGAGAGCACATGAGCAAAACTAGAAAACTTGTTGACTACAGAATCTCTTACGTTGTTCTAGTGTCAAAGTTTTTGGAACATTTTAAGGTTGATCTGGAAGATGAGTTGATAGAAGTGGTGAAGCCTCATAATGAGATCACATGTGCTACATTGCACAAGATTGGTCTGAAGAAAGGGAATGATGAGTATTGTATCTACAGAGCTGAGGAAGAAAAAGGTGGGCAGTAAGGAGCTGATAAAGATGTTGATGCTGAACAACCAGAAGATGGTGTTGGACCAAGTGGTACTGCTGCTGGAAACATTGCAATGGTGCCTTATTTGCCTTAAGTGGACAGTGGAGAACCCTTGTCAAGGTTTGAATAGATGGTGATTGGTAAGCTAGATACTATGACACATGATCAAAGGGAACATCATGCCTTATGCTCTACAAGGTTTGAACATCTAGATAGCCAAATTGAACACATTCAAGAGCAGTTGGCTGATATGTACTATGGTTCAAGCACTTAGGATTTGCATGAGCATTTGCATATGTCGCATTTTGTTGTTGGTTGTATGCTTCTTCAATCTCATTTGATGAATTAAATGGGGGAGAAGAGTGTGTTTGGTTGTTGTGTTGTGCCCTGACTACTGCTAATGTTTCTGTTTCCTGTTGTTTCAATTTTGGTTTATGTTTCTGATTATGTAATGCTTCTCTATTGTTGGCTAGGATTAGTTTGGTTTAGGGTCAATTTAATGCTTGTATGCTTGTTATCAATCATGTAATGGACTATCTATATCAATGAAATATGGTTTGTATTATTATGGTTCATGGTGACTTAACATTTGTGCTACTTTTGTATTTGATGATGCCAACTCAAACCAAGAATGAAGATCACTTAGAGTTGGTATAGTCTTAGAGTGTGTGGGTGTGTGTGTGTGTGAGTGAGTGATTTAAACCATGAGCATACATCTTACTTCATTACAATGAGCTTAAAAATCTTTTAATAACTCAACATATAAGAATAGTAGTAAGTAGAACTTAATGTTTTTTTATTGAAGTACTTAAAATTGGTTGATTTGAAATACAATTCGCTGAAAATTTCTGTTAATAGAAAATCAATCGATTCAAGTATGTTTTCAATCGATTACTTTGTAATAGTAAAATTGTTTTTGAAACTATTTTTAGCTATATAAAACACACTTTCTATTAACATTAAAAAATAACGTGAAAGAAAAAATTTGAATGAATCCTTTGCAAAATTCAGTGAATGTGTTGATATACAATTGGCTTTGACGTGATTTGATTCAAGAGGAAACAAGAAAGTGAATCTTTAAGCTCATTCTTGGTAGAAGTTTGCGTGTTCTGATTCTGCATCACAAAGACATTATTGTAGTTATTTTTCCTTCATTGGTTTTTGATTAAAAGTGCAGTATTGGTTTCATTTTGATTGTACGTTGTTTTTAAAGTGTTGTTTTTTGCAAGTGTATAGAATTTATACTTGTAGAAGTGTAGTAGGGTTCTGCATAGTGAGCGTGTATTCTTGTAGGGGGCAAGAGTGTGTTCTTGTAGGGTGCAAGAGTGTGTATTGATTGAACAATTTGGTTCTTTAGTGGAACTTCTTTGCTTGCTGGCAAAAAGATTGGATGTAGCTCTTGAGGAAGACTGAACCAGTATAATTCTTGGTGTTCTTGATCCCTCTTATCTCTTTCTTGATTCACAGTTTGATTTTGCATAATTGTCTTTGTCGCTGCACATTTTTCAGTTGATTGTTTCTGCAATCTAATTGGTTGATTTCTTTGTACTACAACTCTGTCATTTTTTTCATTGTTATTTTGTGACTCATACATGTTTTTTTTGCAAACTAGTCTATTAATTTTGGTTTCACATAGTTTATTTTGTGAACATATTGATTGGATTTTTCTATAAAGATTCATTCTTGAATAATCAATTGGTTTTTTCTCAAATTTAATCAACTGCATTTACTGTGACTGTGATCTTAAAAAATCGTGATAAATTGTTTAAGCGAATTAATTTATTGCGATTTGTCTCCTACAATTTGTGATAATTTCAATTGATTGTAACTTGCGTTTATTTGATTTTTGTTTGGTGTTTAGTTTTTCAAACCAAATCACTTGAGCGATTGTTTTCTTGATTCAATTGATTGGATTCTTTAGTAGAGATTTTCAAGATTTTACATTCACTGTTGTTCATCTTTAATTGATTGCACTATCTGGTATTAATTCTAACAAGTAATTGTGAATTAATTGAATATTGGATTTAATTGATTGATTTTGTGTTGAACTGTACTGCAACTTCTTTTAATTGATTGTTTTAGTATTTTAATTGATTGATTTTGTTCTTTGCAACCAAATTTTCCACTGTAAATTGTTTTAATAAAATATTTTCATTCTTTTTATTAAGTTTGTTGTTTTGCAAAAATATTTCAAAGTTCAATTCACCACCCCTCCTCTTAAACTAAGCCTAAAATTCTTTTCAAAAAATGACATAACATCTCGAAGAAGTAAATAATATATCAATAATGTTGAAACCCCTTCATAAATATGTACGGGGAACAACCCTACACATGACACGTGTTATAAAACATGAGTGAAAATACTACATACATAATAGTTAAATAAAACTCAACTCCATGATAAGGTTACAGAGCTTCGACCCATAAAAGATGATTGTGAAGATACAACTTCGGAACTAATTACTCAAGCTAGAACTTAACAAACACTAAAACTTGTTCCTCTACCAAATCTGTACACCTATATCTCATTTATGAACTCCATGATAAGGTCACAAAGCTTCGACCTTTAAAAGATGATTGTGAAAATACAACTTCGGAACTAATTACTTAAGCTAGAACTTAACAAACACTAAAACTTATTCATCTAGCAAATCGGTACACCTACATCTTATTTATGAACTCTATGAGAAGGTCACAAAGCTTTGACCTTTAAAAGATGATTGTGAAAATACAACTTCGGAACTAATTACTCAAGCTAGAACTTAACAAACACTAAAACTTGTTCATCTACCAAATCGGTACACCTATATCTCATTTATGAACTCCATGATAAGGTCACAAAGCTTCGACCTTTAAAAGATGATTGTGAAAATACAACTTCAGAACTAATTACTTAAGCTAGAACTTAACAAACACTAAAACTTGTTCATCTACCAAATCGGTACACCTACATCTTATTTATGAACTCCATGAGAAGGTCACAAAGCTTCAACCTTTAAAAGATGATTGTGAAAATACAACTTCGGAACTAATTACTCAAGCTAGAACTTAACAAACACTAAAACTTGTTCATCTACCAAATCGGTACACCTACATCTCATTTATGAATTCTGAGCTTGGGGGATTTATGTACCTAAACAACTTTGCGATATTCAGAGATATATTTATAATTTTATTATATGATAACAAGTGCTCAATAACCAACTATATCTCTTATTTATCTTAATTGTCTTTTAGATATTTCAGTCTAGGCCTATAAGCTTATAAATACATATTGATCCCACAAAAAGTTCTCACTCAAATTTTTCTCATTCACTTCAATACTCATATATTCTATAATATTTCTGGCTCTTACTAACTTGAACTTTAGAGAATTTTCTGCAAGTGCAATTTCCTTCGATGTTCATCAACACTTAGTGATCAATCTTCGAAGATTCAAACTCGACTTATCAAGAATACCACTTTTTTTTTTTTTTTTTTTTTTTTTTGGAGAATAATGCTCTTTTTTAATAAGAACTTCTTTTTGTGTCAGTTTTTAAATATAAAGCATTATTTCCTTTTAAAGCTTGTTTTTATTATTTTTGTATTCAATCTCCCTTTATCAAATATACCACTTTTTTTTTTTTTTTTTTTTATTTTAGGAGAATCATGCTCCTTTCTAATAAGAACTCCTTCTAGTGTCAGGTTTTAAAGATAACGCCTCATTTCCCTTAGACCTTGACTGGGATCTCGATGTTCATATTGCCTAGAAGTCGATGCCAAAAATAATTTAAATATATATTCCTCTTTTAACCATTAAAATCGTCTTTTAATGTTAAAACCATGATGGAGTATTAGGATCCAAAATGAACAATATCTCATATATAAAAAATTATCTTAATGATGTTATCTCTTAAAAATTTATGAAATATTTTAAGTTAATAAACTAATTTATTAATTTAAAACTTATAAATTAGAAGACTAGCATTTAATTTATCAACCTAAAAAACTGATTTTTCTGTTATAAACTAATTTATCAGTTAGTTTTGCCTAATACATTGATCAAAATAACTAATAAACTAATGAAGTGGTAGTGTTCTTACTTTTATTTTTCCGAAAAAACACGTAAAATTTATCTACACTAAGTCAGTTTCTTTTATATATATATATATATATATATAAAATTTTATTTTGATGTAAGATCTTATTAAAATCAGATTCTGTATTGATCTAATATCTAACGGCAATATCTTGTCTTGATAATAACTAATTTATCTGATGATAATGTTGGTTTATTTGAACTATAAGTTAATTAGTTATGATTCATCGTATTATTACTTTAAAAACTAGGAGGTGTATTTTTTATGATCAGACAAATCTTGGATCCTCTTTTCCGTATATAAATGCAGGGGTTTGAATCTGAAGCATCTTGGCGCATGGGAATGGATTTCTCCGTTGGTTTCAAATATATTTTAAATAATCGAAAACTGGATCAGCGCATGTATTTGAGCTTCAATAGTATTTTGGGTCCCAAATTTGAATAAACAAATCAGTTTCTTATATGAATAGGACACTCAACTCATCAATAAGTGATGAGTGTTGCGTCAAAGTAAATCACACTGATTTGATCATTCAAAACAATAATATTTTAATCATATTTATTTTAGTTTTAATTTAAAATCTTATTAAAGTTAATTATAAGGTTGTTGTATTTTTTTCCAAAGTTGTAAGAGTATTATTTTTTATAACTCCAAATAATAACATTTTAACAATATTTATTTTATTTTTTAATTTCAAATCTTTAATATGTATTATTATATTACTAAAATTGGTTGTAAGGTTATTTGTTTTTTTAGATTGTCAAAAGTATTATATTTTATAAATGACACGTAATTTTAATTACCAAAAAATATATAATTGACAATAAAAGTATATAATTTGATGGAATACACTCCAACCATCTAAGTCACGAAATAAAGACAGAAAAGTTAAATTAGAAACAACACAAAAGATTGGGCTTGTTTAAGCCTATTTACGCCTTCAAACACGTTATTCGGACCCAAATTCAACTATGGAAAGATTTCTCCGAAGAATATAACACATTAATAAAAAGTCTTATACTTGTGTAAATATTTAGAATAACTTAGAATTTATTTTTAGATGTAATAACTTTTTGTAAAATAAAAATACACCAACAAAAAGGCATCCCTTTATGGCTTATTTGGCACATTTAGGACTTATTTGACATGGGAGATGGATGGCATAACTGTAGTAGCTTGGAAGGCATGAAGAAGGCCAGTTGGAGTTCTACATTGACACAAAAGGGTCCACTTTAGAGCCTAGGAGTGGAGAACATTTTGGAGAAGCATGTTAACACATGGCAAGCCATCATTGGAGAGTTTTTTAATTTAATTTTAAATTTTAAATGCTGCCAAGCTTCTCCATCCATTCCATTCTATCTGTCTAAGGCTTCCAATGGAGATAGGAGATGAAGAAACTTCTATAATTTGGTATCATGATCAAGGTTCATGGTTCAACAATGATAGAAGTCGTTTCATCTTCTATCTTCAATGGACGCCTTGGATGGATGGAATGGAACGAGAAGTTTCGCGAAAGCAAATTGGATGATGCAAATGGAGGATTCAAGTGATCAAATGAAGACAAAGAAATGCAAGAGAGGTTAGGCCAACTCTTGCTAAGGAAATTCTAAGGTAGACTCTTAGAAGTGCTAACCTAGAGAGAACTCAAAAACAATTTTGTGTTGAAAATTTGGCAATAATTTAATATCGTTCATGAAAATGCATTTGGTTGAGTTTAAGAGGGGGTGAATTGAACTTTTAAAAATTTGACCTTTAAACAATTTAAAAACGTTTAACAAGATTGGATGAGATTTTGAAAAAGTTTAAAGCAAAATAGAAAACTTTTAATGAATCTCAATGATCAAAGATAAAGGTGCAAAGAGGAAATAAATTGATTTCAAGCACGAATAAACTGATTTATTTTTCTGGCAGAGAGAACAATTAATATTGTACACTGGCAAGGTCAGGAAGAGTAGCAAAAAACTAATCAGAGCAATTTACCATGCAGAACAAGTACAACTCTAAACTAGAATTCTCAAGTCTGATATAGTAAACCAAAACAATAGCAAATCAGCAGTTTGAATTTTTTAATATCATAGAACAGTTAAAAACAGACTATCTAAAATGCTATCTTAAAAAGCTAATCAAATGAAATAAAATGATACACTATAGCAATAAGAAAATAGTATATTTGAAGGAAGGATGATTGGGCAAAACACAACAGATCTGTAGTTACTCAAGATAAAGGCAATCAATAACAAGAATTCATAATCACCATGTTTATATCACACTAGCACACCAAAGTCAATACCACAAACCAGAATTTAGATACTGATATTGATTTACAAAATTAGAGAAGAACTAACAGTGCCACACAAAATGATCGGATTAGAATAGCCACCAAGATAAAACAGATTTTAAAACTCAATTATAGCAACAAGTCCAGGTTAACAAACCATGCAACAATTTGATTTGAGCACACCAGTTACACTATTGAATTGAAACTAAACCCAAATACTGTAGAATATACTCAATTTAAATTGCTTTAACACCAGAAAAACAGAACTCAACTGATGATTTAAACTGTGATTAGAACAAATCTATTTAACAAGTTTTCAATTTTAAATGTAGAATAAATCAAGAGTAAGCCAGAAATTATTCAATTATACTGTAGATTAATTATGACCAAACCAGTTAACACTCAATTGTAGTGGGAGCACAAGAATTTGAACAAGAAGGTAATAGAAGAGTCAAGAAAGAGAGACATAGTCAATTTTATACTGATTCACCCTTCCTCAAGGACTACGTCTAGTCTCCTTTGCCCCTCAAGCAAAGAAAGTTTCACTAAATCAATCAATTGTTCACTTACAATCAATCAAACAGTTCTTATTCCCCATAAGAACCAAGAAACCCACTAAATTGATAGACTACACCCTGTAATCTCCACTCAATTCAGCAAACATACAAGGCCAACACTATAGCCCAAACTCAATACAATTGTTTAAGAATTTCACAAAATTATAATGAACCAACACAAATCTTGAATCAAACAGGATCAAGAAAGGTTGAGAAACTCTCTGATTGGCGCAGCAAGAGAGGCCTTTGCACAGTCTTAAAGAAATCCAATTGTATAGTACAATGGTCAAGAGTGATTCTTCAAGAAAAAGCCCCAATCAATTTGATCAAGAAATCCCTAATTTCCCAAAAAATGATTTTTCACAATGATCTCACAATTGATTCTCAAATTCGTATCTCTATGGCACATGTTAGAAAACCTTTTGTTTTATAAGAGAAAAAACTCAAAACAGTTTTTGAAAAAGACAGTTATTCAGTTCTGTCCAGGGCACGAATAAATCGATTTCGCTTAGCTTGAAATCACCTTATGTTTATCCAGTGCAGTGTTTTTCAAAACAGTTTGCACCAAAAGCTTAGCTTATATATTGTGGTTAGTTTTAATCACTTTAGTTTTCAAATATACGGTGATTCAATCTTTAAAATCATAATTAATGTCATTATTAATTTAATCTTAAAAATATTGGTATTTTAGTTTTTAAATTATTAAAAGTTGATCATTTTCATTCTTAAATTTTTAATAATAAAGCTAAAATGGTTAATGCTTGATAATTTTAGGCACTATAAAAAACAAATTTATAATTTTAATAAGTTGAACAGCATTTTTAATTTAGAGATTAATTTAATATAATACTTTTATTAAACGGTTTCTTAAAAAAATTTAAGTTTGATAACATGATAATGTTGTGTTATTTTTAAATATTTATTTTTATTAAAAATAAGAAAATAATCACGGGGTTGAAATAATTTACAATCAACAAACTTTTAATGTGGTTTTTCTTGGTGCACGATTATTTAAGATTTACTTAGTTATTATATCTTACTTCACTAATCAAATTTGCACCATAGATTCCATTACGTATGAATTAAGACTAAAAATCATTGGAAATATATATTTATAATTCATTTCAATTTGTTATATTAAAAAATAAAATGTAATCCATATTCATATTCCAAGAATACAAATACACACTAGTAGAAAAAAAGGGCTTCTACATCGTCATTATAATGTAGGTTAAACCACAAACTGACATTGCCAAAAATACGGTAGCATTTTTGTAAATAAATGAACATATATGACATCGATTTCTTATAAACCGACGTCGTTATACATAGATGACGTCAGTTACCACCTATAATCGTCCTCGAAAACACAATAAAAATAAAAATTCAAAATTTTAACTTTTCATTTTGGCGGTGAGGAGATAACGTTGGTTGGGAGGGGCCAATCGACGTTATCTGGAGGCTATATGACGTCGGTTTTGCCCAATAACATACGTCATATGTGGAGCGACATTTTGGGGGTTAATTTGGGGTAAAATTAGGGTTAGAATGATGTCGGTTCGCCTCTCCCAACTGACGTCATTAGGGATAACGTTGGTTCCCCTCTCCCAACCTTTGTTATCTCTCCTATTTATTCCCCCACCACGCGCTTTCTCTTTCACTTTTTCTTCTTTCTCCCGCTGCGCGCGCCTCCTCCGTCACTGTTCCGAGCCTTCCTCCGCCGTTTTCGACCTCCATTTTTGCTTCCTTCATCTCCATTTTTGGTTTCCTCCTTCATTAGAGTTGGTTGCTTGCTTTGAAAGGGGCCATTCTCATTGAAGCTTCGTTTGAGGTAGGCATTTTGCTATAAGTTTCGTTTCTCCATCTTTTTTGTTTCATTTCACTGGTTTAGATGTTTTATTGACTATTTGTTTGGTTTTTATGGTTTTGCAAGTGTTTTTTTCGCAGCATTTGTCTTTTGGAGATAATCTCTGTGTAAAGCCGCCACCGCCGCAGCACTGCTCTATAAGAGGTATGTATTGAAATGCTATTTTGTATTTTATTTGATCATTGTTGAATATTGAAATGCTTGATTGATTGGAATGCTTGTGTGTATTAAAATGCTATTTGTGTGTAGTTTGATATATAAGAAACACATTTGGGTTGAATCCGGGGATGTTCGATCCCAGACAATTTTGTATTTTATTTGAGCATTCTTGAATATTAGAATGCTTGTAAGATTGGAATGCTTTTTTGTATTGAAATGGTATTTGTGTATAGTTTGATAAATAAGAAAGGCGTTTGGGTTGAGTTTGGAGATGTTCGATCCTCGATAATGTTGTATTTTATTTGGTCATAAAGTAATTTGTATGAAAATCTTTCACTAAATGTAGTGATGGATCAAAGTTGGATAAATGTTAGTCGGATCAGTGATGTGTATGAGAAAGGTGTTGAAGATTTTTTAGAATTTGCTAAATGGAATGGAGCAGCAATAAATGAAAGATATTATTGTTCGTGTGTGAAGTGTGTGAATTTAAAAAGACTAGTATTGAGTTGATACGAGAGCATGTTCTTTGTGATGGTTTCTTGAAGAACTATACAACGTGGACTTGGCATGGTGATGTTCTAGACTTACCATATGCATGGATGACATGATTCGTGATATTGGAGGAGAGAGTGTCCACCAAGCCCATGTGTTTGATTCTTTGAAAGATGATTCACTAACACAATTGTATCCCGGTTGTTCAAGTTTCATACGTTTGTAGCAGCGAGTGTCCACCAAGCCCATGTGTTTGATTCTTTGAAAGATGATTCACTAACACAATTGTATCCCAGTTGTTCAAGTTTCACACATCTGTCAGCAGTATTACGGTTATTTAATATGAAGGCAAGAAATGGATGGACTGATAGAAGCTTTACTGAATTACTTGAATTTTTTTCATTAAATACTTCCTCAAGATAATACATTGCTGACCAGTCACTATGAGACCAAGAAGATATTGTGTCCAATGGGTTTGGAGTACCGAAAAATACATGCTAGTCCAAATGATTGTATATTGTATAGAAAAGAATTTGAAGGATTGCATAAGTATCCCAAATGCGGGGTATACAAAGTAAAAGATGATGACGAAGACGAAGATGACATGAAAAAGGGTCCTCCTGCCAAGGTATTGTGGTATCTTCCAATTAGACCACGTTTAAAACATTTTTTTGCCAATGTTAACGATGCAAAGAACTTGAGATGGCATTCAAGTGGAAGAAAATGTGATGGGTTGTTATGACATGCTGTCGATTCACCACAATGGAAGAAAATTGACTCTTTGTATCCTGAGTTTGGAAGTGATCCAAGATCTCAGACTTGGTCTTGCAACTAATGGAATGCATTCGTACGGTAATTTAAGTAGCAAACATAGTTCATGGCCTGTTTTGCTAATTATTTATAATTTGCCGTATTGGTTGTGCATGAAGAGAAAATATATGATGTTGTCTATGATGATATCAAGACCAA
>Ga0099824_1005822_pt1 | contig 17212 bp, 15 predicted proteins | sample SiratrowhiteBW_FD_76837 | JGI IMG/M metagenome (GOLD analysis project Ga0099824, IMG submission 76837) | Root nodule microbial communities of legume samples collected from California, USA - Siratro white BW | ecosystem: Host-associated > Plants > Roots > Nodule | place: USA: California... | reverse complement strand
ATATATATATATATATATATATATATATATATATATATTGTTCGGACATAAATAAATATTTAATTACAAATAGATTTTCGAGTATCTCGAAATTGGGTAAGTACACACATTAAAAAAATTCAAGGTTTAAAAAATTTTAGATTTAATTACACTTTACTACTAGATTATAATCATTTTGCAAACTTTACGATTCAATTTACACCTTTTATTAACATATTTTCAGCTTTTATACATTTTACTTATATTTTAAATGTGTTAAAAAAGATATATTCTTTTTTTTTAAATAAAATTTCAAAATACATGGAAGAAAAATGAGAGGTGAATATAAGAGATTGGTTGGCCCAATTTGCATAACCACAACAGACTCCCAAAGTCAGCTCCAATTTGTTCATGTTTTTCTTAGTGATAGTTGGCATATCCATTTGATATCTTATTGGAATAGGGCAATTTACCTTCACAAAAACAATGGTAAAATATACTCAGTGGCTAACCTTGAATTCCATTGGTACCACTGCACTTTTCCTTCCATTACAGATTCATTCACTATATTATTCTATGATATGCAAAGAGGGGCAAAACTAAGCTATTTCTCTCAAAAAATTAACATTATGAAAGTCCGCGTAATCTATGGTTAATGGTATCTTGTGTATGCTACTTACAATCCTGTACCTGAATTATTGACATCATTTTTCAGTAATACATTCATATACACTTGTACTAGTATTTTGCAATTTCATCACAACCAACCAAACTACTACATATTTTTGGATATCCTTGGCGTATCTAGCTAGCTAGAATAACATCTGCTGAAGTGCTCACAGTCAGAAGAAAAATGAATTGACATGAGTTGCAATTAAATACTCATACAATGTAAGTTTGCTTCAAATTTTTGCGCCCACGCTTTCCTCTAGGATTGGCACTAATCAAAGCATTCACAAGATCAGAATCCTCTTCAGTGATCAGTATGTTTGCTTTACTTGGGTCTGCAAGCATCAGCTTAGCCACAAGGTATCCAGCAATTGACCAAGTCTGATATAGTCGAGATTGCTTTCCAATGAGTCGAGATCTCTTGGTGTCATAATACTCTGGCCACCTGTCTCTTGATATGCGTCTCTCAGCAATCTCAACAGCCTTTGCAGCAATATGAGTTCGCTTCATCTTTATGCATGCAACTGTGAGCTGCAATAGGCATGTTTCGTGTTAAAGGCTTGAACCTGATATTTCCAACTTGCAATACTTGTATAAACAAATCAAGTACACTAAGAAAAGAATTTTATATGTAAACAAAATAAATGGGACATTAGTGGCTAGACAAAGACAACTAAACTGGTTTAGTCACACGTCTAGCTGAAAGAAAATACACATAGGACATATAATAAGAACTAAGGAGAAAAAAGAAATAAAAGCTTTAAACCAGAACTGCTCCAACTAGAGAGATTCAATTCAAGTGTCAAACTTTGCCACTGTAACAAACCTGCCAGAGCAGTGTCGGCCAGGAGCCTGCATTATGGTAGGACCAAGGCCTGCCAAAAAAAAAATAAATAAATAAATAAACCATTTGATGAAAAATAAAATAGAATAACAAAAAGGCGCAAAAACAGAAAATTAGATGCAATACGTGTTCTTAGGATCACTGCCTGTGATTATCTGCCACTCCTGACCATCAAGAGCAGGATAACAAATCTTGAATGGCATATCTGCCACTAAATCTGACCATTTGGCCTCAATAAGATCCAATATGGCATGAGATTGCTCCACTGTGGCCAAACTGTTTACAACAGACCACATGTTTCCCAGTGAAAAAAATCGGAAATCCATGTGAGCTGGTTGTAGGTTACCAATCAAATAGCCTCCTTTGTTTGGCATCCATTCCACTAACCAAGGAGAAATCTGGTCTGGGTATATGTTGAACTTATTAACTGCATCATAGGAGTACTCCTCTGTCGTGTAACGGTAGATCTCATTTAATTTTTTCATATCAATCCAATAGTATTCTCTAATATGAAATGAAAGAGCTACCAGACGGTTGTTCAGTGCCCGTATAAGATCAGCTGATCCATCCTCCGGAGTAAGCATCTCCCGTGCACAGAGTAAGGCAGAATAAAACAGTGCCTATAAACAGAAAAATAAAACAAAAAGAAAAAGATAATAAACATTAGAAAAGATACATGAATACTAACTTCATCTTAAATTATAAGTATCTCAGACACACAAATTTTTCTCAAAACAACAGAAAGTTATTAGACGAGATTACAAACAAAATTTAAAAACAGAACAGGTAAACTGTAATAGTGAATTCGGTAAAATTTTATCAAAGATTCGTTTTTACCTTCTACGTGATAAAGTTTTTTAATCACGTAACGTAATTCCTTCATTTTCCAAAAGGGAGAAATATTTATTAAGAGATTGATGTATTTACAATATGGAACAGAGCAACAAATTCAATTTATTCATGTTGTTGACTTAAACAAGGCATTTTATAAAGACATAGGTAATTGTATATGATGAAAGCTAGGGGTATGATGTCTTAACTTCTGTCAGACAATTAATTGTTAGAAAGGAGAAATTACACGACTTTATTACAAGAATTCACTTCTTGACTAACATAATGGCACTCAAAATAAGGTAAGAATGTGTCTAAGCATTACAAAAATAGGTATCAAGTAGTATTAATAGCTGTTATTGAAGTGCAAGTCCAAAATAATAAAAGCTATGGAGCCTTCTGTTGCCTTCTTAATCTAGGAAAGAGATGTGTCATGTTTGTAATTTCAATAATTTATTGGTTTAATTTTTAAGCCAAATAGCATTTGAATATATATCACTTCCTATTGATCAACTTTAAAATTTTTTTTAGTTTATTTAACACCACTCCTTTCCAAAAAGGATAAATTTATGAACTCTAATGTATCTCTGATAGTTTGACTGCTGCTGCTACCTACAAATATGAATTTAGCCAGCACTCCAACCTTGTTCTTCAATTATTAGAACACTATCAGATAAAATTAATGAAAGATAGTTGTTGAAGAGAAGGAATAGTAGGCACAGAGATGCTGAAACCATGTGTGCTAATACACCACATATACTGGTTTATATATAGGCTTTATTATATTAATTTCACATAATTAGAGGGACATTTCGTTTCCTATAAATCAGATATTAGTTTCTTATAAACTGCTATACAATAAATGCATAATATTTCATTGAGTTTCAATAATAATATTTAACACCTAAATCACACACAATAATGCAAAACACTTGCTGTCCCAGAAAAATAACTTTGACACACCTGATGACACAACCTACTATCAAAAACTCCTAATACATAACTACAACCAGTTATTTTCGACACAAAACTTTCATCCTTCAGTTTCTAATACAAAACTAACTATAAGCAATTATTTTCTACATATAACTGCCATGCCATCTAGGGGCTTCTAATGCAGAATTGATTCCTAAAACACTTATTTTCTACACATAAAATGTCTTTACTGTCATTGACTGTCAATTCCTATCATCAATCAATTCAAACTCTTACGCCATAATCCCTTTATTCACGAGAATATAACTAATTTTTTCATCCCTGCTAAAAGAACTAAGGTGAAGTTATCTTTCAAGCATAAAAATATGTAATATCAACTACTTTCAAATGCATAAACACCTAATATCAGCACCCTCTCAAAAGTAAAAGAAGAGAAAGCTCAATCATTCGTAAGAATAAGGTATAGGAATGATGCAGGTCCTCAATCTATCACAACAAAATTTCTTCTTGCTTCGTGTCAAAATGGTGCACATAAGTGCAAATTTTCTCCTAATCTAAGCAAATAATCATAAATAAGCAGCAAATTTTCATTCCTGACCTTACAAAATACAAATTTATAAATATCTAACAATTGAAGAAAGACAATCTTATTTACCTGAATCTCCAAAGGATGCCCATGAATTCCCATCCTCCGATCTATCATGCAAGAACCATCTGTTACTAACAACGTCGGGAACATATCAAATCCATCAGCAAGACACAACCTCAAAATCATCTTAATTCCTGTTTGCACATCAACTCTCTCTTGAACTGATAGATCACCAGAGCACTTTCCATATGCTCGTAATAAAATAATCCACCACAATCCTAAGATCACATGTGAAATACGTTCAGCAAACCAAGAAGAATTATAGAAAGTTTGTTCTGCAATGTAAAAAAAAAATATTTCTATTCTTTTATTATTTATTTTACCAGAATCAACAGGAGCAACACGCCCAATGGCTGCCTCTCCAAAGTCAGGATCCAAAACTTCTTCTGTTGCAGAATCATCACCATCTAGAGGAACTGTCCGAACCTTAAAACTTGCAGGCATCAAACCTTGTCCTGGACTATGACAATCCATTGTTTTCTCCCAGCTCTGAAATATGGATGTGTTGGTTTAAAACGGTTTAGAAACAATGAAGTACTTCGTCATAAGAATTTAAGGACTTGCCCCCTCCCCCAAATGGTTGTTTCCTCCCTTTCATTAATTATAATAAAGTTAGGACAAATGAAGTGCTAACAAAAAAATATTACTAATGAAAAGTATTATTTAATGTCCTTTTCAGTAATTGTGTGCAGCAGATGAGACCCGTGGTGTTCTATCTGTAGCCAATTCACATCAATACTAATTGCCAAACACAAGTGTTTTCAGCATGTTTCTTAAAATTAAGCCAGTATTTTACTTTATTCGCCAAAAAGTTACAATACAAGCCAATGGAGAAAAACAAGAGTTAGATTTGTAGGATTAACAACAGAAATGACTGATGAAATAAGAATAACTCTATAAAGGAATAACACAAATCGAAATTGCATGACTCTGGAATAATCAATTAAAAATGAAAATACATATCTAAGGCGTGTAAATGACCAAGTTGAATCAAATTTAGCTGTTACCAGCACACATTATGTGTCATACGACCAAGATTCCAAGGCATTACCTGCAACTGAAGTGTATAAAGGATAAAATTCCGAACAATATCATACTCCCCCTTCAATAGGAAGGCAATTCCTGAAGGAATGAAATCACGAATAAAGACCTGGTCATAATTCAAAGTATTGGAACTGGTTGGGTCCTTTGCAGCAATAGTTCCAATGGGATTGCCACAATAGTAAACTACAGACTCCCTTAGTAAGTCCCATGCTTCTTCCTCAATGGAGGTGTCAAAGCTGTCTTTAAGAGCTCCATTTGAAACATCAGATGCCAAAACCTCTTTCTGTTTCAACTGATGGACTTGGACATCTTCAAACTCTAGGATATGCTTTGTACTCATCACATTGCTTGCTGAATTTGATGTTTCAACATCATTCAAAAGTCTTGATCCATTTCCATCTCCTGCAGCTACGCCACTAGCACTTTCAGCCCGTTGGCATTTGCAAGTCTTTAACCATGGACGACTATAGGTTTTATTATGGTCATGCAAACTGACACCCATCCACTGAAACTGATAAGTTCTTAACTGACTTTGGAGCATGCTAGAACACATGGTTAAATCCCTACGCCTTGAGGATATTTTCTTCATACATTTTACTCCAAACCGGGAATGTAATGTTAAATCAGAAGAGTTCACACGAGGCTCATTATACCCAGTTTGAGGCACAGCCCTGGACAGAACCTGAAAAATTGCTTTGGAAGTACCCAGGGACATGCTGCTTTACAAAAAGGAAACTGTACGAACTCAAATTTGCTTCCTGTTAAGTGCCTCTAATTAGATTACATCAGTAAGAAGAGAAAACTACATAAATCAGCATAATTGAATGACATACACATAGCAATTTCAACTAAATAAAGATTGGAAGATACTATACTATCAGCAGCTTGCAATTCAGAAGTGGTGAAGAAATAGTTCATTATGAAACCATATATGAAATGTAACTCATTCGCTCTACCAAACCCAGAAACTCTAGAACAAAAAAAAAAAAAAAAAAAAAAAAAAAAGAGAAAAAAAAAAAAAAAAAAACAAAAATAAAAAAAAAAAAAAAAACCAAAAAAAAAAAAAAAAAAAAAAAAAAAAAAAAAAAAAATCAAGGGTAAGAAAAGAAAACCAATGCTCAATTGGGCATCAGAACAAACAGCTCTCGGAAAGCACAAAATTTGAGAATTAACATTCACTTAACCGAAACTAACCTAAAATCAGTCCAATATATTCACATATACACGTAATAATTCAATAACTGAAACCAAGAACAAAACAATAAAATTATATTCTAAGTAATTACTTAACCAGTGTTCAGAGCTCAGAAATTTTAACAGGAAAGAACAAATGAAGCATAGCAAACCAAACCTTAGCTTAATTATCAAGAGAAACAAGCACATATGTAAATGACAACCATACATACATAAACACACAGCAAAATTGACAAAAAAAAATAAAAAATAAAAAAAAAAAATTGGTTTCCCAGAAAACAAACCTGTGACCGGAGAAGTACTGAGAGTGCCGTGGATCTTGTGATTAGTGGAACAGAGAACAACGTATCATGATATTAATTCCTCACTTTGCAATCTTTATTTTCTTTGTTCTGGTCTCAACGATATTTCAGTTTCTTCCTCTTATCTTCCAAAGTTCTTCTTTTCCGCAATTTCAATAATAAATATTTTTTTGCCTTCGCTTTTTTATCGATGACACGTGACATTAGAGCATGACCTCTGCGCCTCCTCCTCCTCGCAAAGCAAAAATATGAGAAAAACGGAGATTGTGTGCACCACAAAAAAACAAATTTGGGGTGTCTTTTTATTTCGCCTCACCAATAGAATCCTTTTGAGAAACGATTTGTTCAGAAATTAAAAAGAAAAAGGTTTTGCTACTATACAAAATGAATTATTTTATCATTTTTCATAACATATGTTCTTGTATAATTTTTAATAGAAAAAATTTCTTTAATTTATTAATCAGTAATCTAAAAAGTTCGTTGATAAAGTTCTCTATTTCCTTTTTTTCCCAACTTTTTATAAGGTTGAATATAAATTTGGGTATATTTTATAATCTTTTCTCTAAACATTTTTAGGAGATAAATATATGAATACTAAATAAATTTTTGTGTATACATATATATTCTTTAAATTTATGAAATAGAAAATATTTCATTTTATTTTTTATAAGTATTTATGAAAAAATTGGTTCAAACATCTCATTAGAAAAATTGGTAATTCACGTTTTACAACTTTTTCAAAATGAGAAACGAGCAATACCTCTTTTGGTTTTATCTATTTGTAATTTGCAAATATAAGCATGGTTTTTACAAGATATTTATACATTTAAATAAAATAAAAAGATATAAGGATAAAAGTATTATTATTGCTAAATGACGATGGTGAAATTACATGTTTTAAGAAAAAAAAATTGAAATAAATAAATATATATATATATATATATATATATATATATATATATTATTACATAGGATTATATTAAATGAATATGACATTTAAAGTTGTGGAAAAAGCATAATAGTAAATAACAACTTCATATAAAAGAGTCCTGGTATTAAAAGAAGAAAATAAAATGAAATTCAAGCATTCTTCTTATTAATTTTTTTTTTCTTCAGGATGATGAATATGTAACAAATCCAAGTAGATTTTAATAACCTCTAAAAAAATAGTTTTCATTTTAAATGGTTAATCAATAATAATAAGTTATACACATTAGTCATTGATGGATGAAATTCTACTAACATAAGTAAAATAATTGTAGATAATATTGATTCAGTAACTATTATCACTTCCAACCTTACTACTTTAATGATTAATTAAAGGGAGTAAATTGTTTCTAAATAAATAAGTCTTCAGTTTTTTTTTTCTTTTTTATTGGAAAAATATGATGATGAAACACATATTCTTCTATTGAAAACTAAAACATAGTAATTTTGCTCTTATATATAAATACAAAATGGTAGAAGTTTGAAAAGATTAAAGCAAGATGAAAGTAAGAATAGAACAAGAAAAACATGAAAATATAAGGATGTAAAAGAAAAAAAGTTCATTAAAAGCTAATGAAAACTCCAGCATCATACAAAAAAATGTTAATGATAAGACAATCTTTAGATTATTTATCTTATTATAATTCCAATTTGTCTTCCCACTATTTTAAGTTAACATTTTAACTTTTCTTTTAGTAACAAAAATCTCTCAAAACAAACGAAATTACTAGGTTTTTGGACTTTCAATCCTCCTTAACAAAATAAAAGTAAAGATATTGTGAACCAATCACATGATAAAGGTTTGAATTGAAATTTAACTTGAGTAATCTCATATCAAATAATTTTACTTCAACTCTCTCTAGTGTCATTTTCTGCGATGTCTTGACTTTGTAGATGATCCTACTGTACTTGTCATCATCACTCTACATTGTTCCTCTTGTTTAAACATTAAAATAAGGATTTTATTTTTTTATACTTGTAAGTTAACTGGTAACAAAACTCGTGTCACATGACTGTAGTCAACGTTATTAATTGACCACGAATAATAGAAATATAAATAAATTGATTGATTAGTTCTAATTTTGAGGATTATTTTAAAATTTTAATTAAATTTTAGAGACTTAAATTAGCAGTGTCTTACTATAATATTAAAAACCAAGACAATAATTTTGTGATCAACATTATCCATTTTGACTTAATAGACCTCTAGCGTCTAAATTCAGGCAGCTAATTTTTAATCATCTTGTCAAATCATATATATCAATCCGATAACTGAGATGGTTTATTTAATTTAACCTTAAAATAAATTATAACAAAAGTAATGGAAAGATCCAGATAATGAAGTTCCAAAACGGAAAAAGAATTCAAGTGACCAAGTTGATTCAAGTTGAATGCGATAATTTGGTAACAGATGATTCAATTATAATTTAATTCATTTAAATTTAAAATAAAATGAACCTACCAACCAAATTTTTTAAACTAAATAAGTTTTAATTATCATATTCTTTGAATTAATTTAATCCAATACACACCAATTCTCAGCTATTTAAGTGTGGCACCGAATTCTTAAATATCTAAAAAGCAGAGGAGCACCAGTATTAAGCATACGCTAAACCTTGTCCAACTCAGCCTTGTGTTTGTCTAACTGATCTTTCAACTCTTTTCTCCATTCCTGAATTAAATTTTCTTGTTTTTTAATCAGCTCGTCTTTTATGTTAAGTTCCTCTTCCATCAGAGCAATCTCCTGCGTAGATAAGACATATACAGCAGAAGTTTAGATGGCAAATACAGTCTCCATGACTGATGGAAAATCATTTTATGGTGTATGTCATACCTTTCTAAGCATTTCAACTTTTGTTGGTTTATCCTCACGTTGAAGGCTAATAAAATAAAGCTGAAGCTTCTTGGCAGCCTCCATAAATTCTCTTGCATACCTATCCACATCAACTGAAAAAAAAAATTCCAAAACCAGGAAAGTTCAGTTGGATAATTGGTTAAACTTACTAAGCATTACAAGAAGAGAAAATCATTTTGAAAATATAGTTTCCAACACAGGACTATAACAAAGACGAGACTTCTCTCCCTGTAAGTCCAAGGACATAAGTGAACTTAATTAGTATTGCAAACTGCTGTTAAACTTTATACATGTCACGGTTACATGACCATGTTCTACTAACTTCAATATGAAAAAAGTTCTAAATTTGCATTCATGTCACAGCGTGACAGTGTGATTCATGTTACACATGAAAAAGTTCTAACTTTGCATTCAAACCAGAGGAATGTCATAATCCATATGAACCTTACTTAAGGCTAAAGGTCGTGCAAAACTTATGCCCCATATGGAATTAAGAAAAATGACATGCGTAAAAAAAAAAACTGAAGTTCATACAAAGATCAGACATCAGTTTATGGCATTGGCACTCATTTCTAAGGGTTATATACTTAGATTGCACAAAGTCAATGGTTTTGATGAAAACATGGTTCTTTACAAATTTAGTTAGCTACAAAATCATCCATGTGAAGTTTTTTACAGACCTTCTTCACTCCCTGCCCCACCTTCCTGCCCTAGATAATCAATGTGTGCATATTTGCACATTGAACCATCTATCAAATACTAAATTGCAGATGGGAGAATTATCAAAAGGATGTTCATTCAGCTTTAAATGTCGGGCAAATTACTTTGACAGGTTAACCTAATAGCACAAATTGACAAAAAAATTCATCCGATCATCACATAATATGTTTCGAGTTAATAGCATGTCAAGACTAGACAGAAATAGAAATTATGCTTCCTCTCAGTTTGAAGGTGTATGTATCATCGTCTCAGATACATGGTGCTTTAAGGTTTCTTGTAACTGAAACTCAACAACTACTTCATAGTAAAATGACTCGAAAACTCTTGACAAAACAACAAATAAATATCCAAAGGACAACATTTTAAAATTTTCCTTTTAATATAAAGAGTACATAATTTTGAAAAAGAAAAACTAGTCACAATAAATTCAATTGAAATGGGGAAAAAAAAGGGTATATTGACCTTCTAAAACTTCTAGCATCTATTAGAGATTTCTAGTAATATTCAACCAAGCAATCATTTCTACTTAGCAACACGTCAATCCAAATAACAGTCTTTCAGTGTAGAAAGGATGTGGTACAATCCAAAATTTCTTCCGTTACTTCCGCAGGCTCAATACATCTTTCTTTTACATAAATATTTCAAAAAGAACATGTTTTCCCCTTGTTTCAACTCCTCAAATCTTAAGATGAAGTAGTGGATACATATTTCCTTGATCTCCTAATCCATTTTATTGATAGTTTAGGCATTGTACATGTATGTAGAAAAATGACTAACTGCAATCCCTAAATAAAGTTTCAAAGGCCTTTTGGTGCTGATGGTTGATGCATAGTTATCCATCTCGGTTAGCATGGACATGAGCCAGTTTTTAAACCATAGTAAAAAATTTGAAAGACTTGGAGCTACTCACTTTGATGTGAAGGGTGGGGAGAACGGTCTATTGCTTGAAGTTCTCTGGCTGGCAAACAGGGAAGTAAAGCAGTTTCCAAAGCCATAACACACGAAACCATATCATCCTTTGAGGGAGGAGAAGATGGCAGCTGAGGATCACCTATGTGCTGTTGCTCAATTACTTGCCGATCACCCATATTCCTTTTCAGCCTGCCAAGGGAGAAAGATAGGATTAACGAAAATTCTCCCTAATTACGTATAAATTTCATGTAATAACATAAAATATTAAGAGTGATTGACAAGGTTTCATCTCCATGCCACAAAATTTAAAAAACAAATACTGTAATTTTAAAAAGAAAACAAAAAGTATCATTGAGAAAAACAGTGTTTTTACATTAAAAACTTTCTTGTGTTTTTGTGTGAAATTTTTTTCCTTGGTTATATACATAAAACAACGAGATTAGCACATAGTTAATAAATGATTAGGGTAAAGTTCAGTTTTGAATAACATTAGTTTCCAATTCAATCCATTTTTTAACAAAGAGAATAATCATGTTTCTGAGAACCCCACATCGAATGAAAAACAAAAAAATGCTACCCTCGACAAGCATCATTGGCGAAAAGAGTCCAATCCACCAATTCAGTGTCAAAAAGCGAAGGAAATAAAAGTCGTGAAACAAGATAATTCCAAGTTAGATAAATAGCAACGAAACCTGTTAACATTTGAAAATGCAATTTCAGCAAAACCAAGAGTAACAATGGCAACACTACATGGAGAGGAATTGAAAGTATGAAACTCACGTGGTAGCGACTAAGAAGATGACGCGCGTGAGTGAAGAAGACTGGAGATGAAGAAGAATGAAGATTCATTTGGGTTTTCTTATTAGATTAAAAACCTAATTTGTTCCGGGGAAAACCTAATTGTTAAATTACTGCCTACAAAAAAGGGATTTTTACTTTATAAAAAAATCTATCTATTGCATTTCCCTCTGTGAAGATTAAAATTTATGCTATGAATAAATGTATTTTCAATTAATAATTTTTTCATTCGTGAGTAATTTCGTAAAAAAAATAATTTACACACTCTCAAAATTAGTTAAAATCCAACCTTCTTCCAAATTTAATTGCTGAGAAATTAATATTTTAGTTCTCTGAATCTTTTAACTTTTTCTTACATCTAGTTTGATCTTCGATTAGTTGATTCGGAAGGTAGTTTTGGTAAGTATAACCAAATTTTTAAAATGAATTTTGCAAAAAAGGTATTTTTTAAAATTTAGGGTTTCGAGACTAACTTTATATTTTAATAAATTTGGCATACTGAAATGAGTATTTTTTTTTAATTTAAGGAATTTAAAAAAAAAAAAACTGTCCTGGGTTTGGGAAAATAAATACATAATTAAACCAAAAATTTAGAAATAAAAGAGTAACAAGTTGTTTTTACTAAATCTTTTCATTTGTTATCATAATAAATTATTTAATATAAGAGAGTAAATTTTTTTTAGTTGAGAAAAGATAGACCAGGACAATCTTTATAGGAATATTTTGTGAAGAGCTTAATAAAATCATATAATAGGCAAATATATATAAAAAAAATACTTTTCCAACTTCTAGAAAAAAAAAAAATCCTTTTTTTAAATCTTAAATGTAGACCCAACTACAAATTGGGAAATAATATAAATGAAGTTTTAACAACTTAGCTAACCATTTGACAATCAAAGTTATAAAAATAAACTTTTAAATTTCTAAACAAAAAAAAAAAGATGATGAAAGGTAAAACAGTGAATGTAAGATGAATATAAAGATTTATTGGATGTCAAATATATTATGGTTCACTCAATAAATAAATTCAAATGCTTTTCTTTCTATATTTAAGGAAGGTGAAACCTTTCTGTGTCCTGCCCCACCATGCTAACACTAAGCAAGCATGGACTTTGAATCTACAACTAAATGGGAAATAATTTGCTTCTAGTTATTAAACAAGAACATGAATCGTCTGACCCAAAAGGGAACCTGCTTTTGCCATGTGATGGTAACACCACTTTATTTACATGAACTTGTGTCTATGTTTAATGATCAGTTTCAGAAGATACTGATAGTACATTATAGTCTTGTGTTTTTGGGGTAGAATTAACGGGTAAGCTGACACGCTCCTTCCCCTCTGGCTTAGAAGATGCATTGCCATACCATATCATTCCCGCTATTGCAATGAGCATGCCCAGAATCACTTGCAAATTCATACCTTCCTTTCCAAAGAAAACAAATCCTAGGGCCAGTACCAGAATTGTCTTCATGTGGCCAAGCACTTGGAAGGATACGGCTGTGAACCTCCCAATGCAGATGAACTGGCTCAGGTTTGTCCCTACTGCGATGGTGCAGGAGCTAATGATCAACAACTGCACAAACATGAAGTAGATGTAGATTAGTGTAAGATTACTTCTGTTTCAACATAATTGCAAACAAGCAACAACTATGTTACTTAATGAAATAACATTATTCTCGGAATAAACATTAAACTAACCATGTCACTGTCTTTTCCAGGTACTTATGAGTTGGTGTATTGTTTGCAGGATCTTGATTTTTCAACTTGTTTTTATGGCATATTTTTTCAACTTTAAACATTCTAGAAGAGAGTTGGAATTGATATGTGTACAAGATTTTTATATGGTGATACTAGAAGTACTGGAAAATTATGGTTGAACTAAACATATGCTACAGGGAATAAAAATCATTCACGTATTTGGCACTGGAATTTGGCACTGGAATTTGGCACATTCACGTAACAACACAGAGATAAGATCCACAACATAACTAGGTACGTGTCAAGAATCAATAAAGCATGTAATAAAGTAGCATATAGAAAGACAAGCTTACAGTGGATGTCAAACCATAGTTGTAGTTATCAACTCGTTTGTTTGTCAACCAGTAGTCCACAAAGGGACCAACTAGCAGTAAACTTGCTGCCTGTACTGGTGCAGTGTGACCTAACAAGTTAAAGGATCCAAGAGAATACTTCCGCTGAAGAAAATGCACATACTGCAAAAAAAGTAGAACTGTAGGATCAGCTCAAAAATTATAGATCATGAATGCCAAGTAAAGTAGTAAGAGTTAGAATTGGAATGATCGGATATAAGTTACATAATTCTGCCCAAGTTTACAAAGAAAATTTGCTGCAGGCTTCCCATTTTGTCAGTTTTGAGATATACAATCCTTATCTATAACCGTTTATAATCGAAATAATAACAATTTTCTTGCACCTGAAAGTGCACATTCACCAATTCTATAACCACCTGTATGAAACAGAATTCAATTTTGATCTACTGCAATGCCTCAATTCAGATTCAGGGTTGATCTAGTGTTAGTAGTATTTTTACTTACATACTGCTGCAGTGAGGTGCTCCAAACTGCAACTGCAGCCGCCATGAAACCCTTGGCATTGACACTCACATCAGTGACAGTACATACTGCTACACCAAGGAGAACTAGAGAAATGCTAAGCTTTGTGTCCCTTGAATATCGTACGTTGTCCAAGATAACTTCCAGGAAACAAGATACCGGAATCATACTTAGCTTAGCAATCTGAAATTTTCATTTCAAAGGGAAGAAACACTGTAAATAGCAATATTTTCACTGGCAGTGTTAAATTTTGATACTTAAAAAATAAATTCCAGATGTTACCTGATAGAAACCGACAGAGTTCCACATCAAACTCACATTCATTCCGACGATAGAGAAATTTGCAAATAAGACAAATTTGATAAGATCGGGTAAGGGAAGATGAGAGGTTTGGATATATCCCAGCCACTTAAGAAAGAGTGTCAGCAAGGTAGTTGTGGCAAAATGCAAACCAGTTAACGTTGTTGCTGCATAAGAACAAACCATAAATACATTCTTCTTTGGTCAAATAGTTATACAATAAATCTTAAATCATTCATCAAGTGTTATTCTCAGAACTTGGTTATTGTAACTCTAGGATATATATAACCCTTAAAAGACAGACTCAACGAATGCATTGTAACTCAAAGCAACGAACTACAGAGAAATTATAATGAAAGTGGAGAGTAAATTATCTGGGATTAGAGAAAGGTATAGAAACGCTATACCAAAGCTGAAACCATATGTAGCCATGAGGGCCTTATTCACAAGGATTATCCCCACAGATGTGACTATATTGAACATCCACGACGCCACATCAATTGCAGTCTTCCTATCACCCTTGGTTGCAGAAGACATCCTCACTGTATCACAAATTTTGAAATCCAATGACTTTTTCTGCATGCGAAGAAATATCATCACAAGTGGCACAGATTCCAACCAAACAGGTTAAACTCACTTTACACCATTCCTTACCATTTTTAAAAACAGTTGGATCTGTTAGATGTGCTTTCTACAAATATGTCCCATAAACACTTAAACAGAACATTTAAAGAAGAGAACGACAAACTATTTCTGTTGGTTTCTAAAACACTCATTTCGAAAACAATCTTAGAATTTGTACCCTCCTGATTGCTGAAAAGTGTCAAACCAAGTGTGTGAACAAGCACAACTAGTTCCAGGTGTAGTAGCATGTAAAACCAGCAAAAAGAGAGAGAAAGAATGAAAAAGCTGATGAATTTTGCCTTGTTCACTCACCAGAATGGCAGGTACCTGACCACTACAAAGAATGAGCTCTTCCTGACGATCAACAAAGCTATAAAAAAGAGACTAATTAAGCATGAATGTGAAACAAATCTGATATCCCTTTATAAAAAAAATTATCTTTTCAGAAGAGGCTTGTGAGAATTTCGTCTTAGATTTTTCAAGATAGGAAAGATGTGATATTTTCAAAACGGCAAACAAAACCCTCATCCCATTCAGTTCCAAGGAACAGAATCATGAAACTGCAATAATTTCAACGCACACAACTAATAAATAACAGTGATAATACTAATAACTTGAACAAGAAGTTAGTCTAAACGGAATTCAAAAAGATGTGATCGATTATGAAGAAGTGAACCATAGGAACAGTGGCAGGAACGTTGGTGGTTCTTCAATTGAAAGAAGACCCCAAAACGACGACGTAGGTGGTGAGAGGAGGTTGTGGGAGAAGAAAAGTTATATATAGAGACAGAAAAAGCAAGGTTCGGTTCGGTTTTCGGTGTTTTTGTACTTTGTTGTTTCTGTTTCTCTTCTATCCGTGTACTCTGTTTGGTTCTTAAAACATGATTCTGGCGCGTGTGCTTTTTGTAACGTTCTGCTTCTGCTTCAGTGAGGTTGGGGAGGGAAGCAGCAACAACGTAAACGCAATGTCATCAACAACAATGGTCTATTTTGTCCACAACGACACAAAATTAATTGTCTTAATTAATCGATTTGTGGCAAAGAAATAGTACCAATGTTCATTTGCATGTTACATGTCCATTGTTGATAGTTTATTTTTACCTTAAATTTAAGGTTAGTTTGAGCCCAAAATTCGATGGCCTGTCACAAAATAATTGGTTAGAACTATGCAGATTAAAGCTCAATTGTTTTAAATTATACTTTTCAAAAAAAAATATAATTTTTTTTAATAAAACAATACAAAGGGTTCCTAAATAAAAATAAAATGAAGTTTGTATTTATACGTTGTTTGAGAAATGACATGACTTGTGGGGTGGAGATAGAGAGGGAAAGAAAGAAGAAAGGGAATAATGGTTCATCAGAACTTTTCTTTTCTATTTTGGGTTTTGTGTAGTTATCTCGGTTTAATTTTGTACGTGGTGTGAATGTTGAGACTAAAACCAATGAATATTAATGGTGACAGAAACGCAAACAAAAAATGTAATTAAGCAGTTTCAAATGAAAACTTATTTCTCTGATTTTGGTGTGAGGTTGGGGCGTTGGGCAGTGCCATAAAGGGAGTAAGGACAGGTTTGGGGTCATTTTCTTGGCATGCCTTTTGAAATTGTCCATGGCGTGTTCATTAGCTTCCATGAATTGTTGTGTCCTTTTATTTCCTTTTTCTCCAATCAAAGTGGGTTTTTCTGATGGTTGCAAAGAAATTTTCGGACAGGTTAAAAAAAAAGTTACAATGTATCAATCACGTCATCATCTTGCTTTTCTATTTTGGTTTTAATCAATTAAACAATGAACGGTTAATTGCATGAGATTGGAAATGTATTTTGCTAGTTAATAAAAAATTTGATGATCTAGTTCACTTAGTTTTGATGATTTTTTTATTTTTAGACATTGTATTTTTTCTGATTAACTTTACAAAGATTTTGAAATTTGAATTACTAAAATTATATCATCACGAACTATATATATATATATATATATATATATATATATCGGGT
>Ga0099824_1005820_pt1 | contig 17215 bp, 2 predicted proteins | sample SiratrowhiteBW_FD_76837 | JGI IMG/M metagenome (GOLD analysis project Ga0099824, IMG submission 76837) | Root nodule microbial communities of legume samples collected from California, USA - Siratro white BW | ecosystem: Host-associated > Plants > Roots > Nodule | place: USA: California... | reverse complement strand
TATATATATATATATATATATATATATATATATATTTTCAGTTGAGGAAAAAATAAATATTGAAATCATCAAAATTCTCTCTGGACTTATAGTAATAAAGGTTCCTTATTTCCTTATTTTTTGGATAAGTTTCTTTTTTCATCTTATTAACCATCACATTTTAATACAACTTCTAATTTTTTTGGTACAAATATGATGGTTAAGGATTTTTATTAAAAAGAATATACACTAAAATTGGAGGTCATCAACTAGAGAAAAACATACTTATTGACTACCAAAACCTATCTGAGAAGAAGAATGACATTGTTAAAGAAGATAAAACTTCATTGATTGCTGCTGGAAAAACAATTCCATCACCTATAATGGCTAGCGACTCAAATATCTAATCAAATTGTAAGAGCAAGTCTTTTAACCTAAATAAATCAAGATTTACAAAATCTCGTAACTTCAACTCTTTATAACATAAACATGAAAACTTACCAAATTACACACAAGGATTAATTAAATAAAAAATATGGATAAGATGTAAGAAATATATAAATAGCACGAGATCCATGTCAAATAGTTAACAAACAAACTTTTTTGTTTTTTCTTACTTTTACATAATGTTAAGTGCAAAATATCTATTAATTTTTTGGATAATAAATTTTTATTGAAAAACTCAATTGATTATTTTTATTATAATTGATAATTCTCTTAATCACGTCATTTCTATCAACAAAATTCAAATTTAAAGGTCTAAGTTAAGAAAATTTACTCTAATAACACTCACACTAACGTAATAATCTAAAACAATTAGAAACTACAAAAAATGGATTAACAAGTTTAAGATTTACCGTTTGATAGATGACTTATCACTTACTAGAAGAAAAACAGATCCTTGCTAGGTTCCCTATCCCATACGTCTAGATCATAGTTGCTACTTCCTAATCACATTGATCTTGATCCAAAAACTACACTTTAGGTAAGCAAAGAGGATATGCGATTGATATGCTATTTAGTCACAATGCTTTTAAGACTTGTTAAATATGATCTCATAAAAGTTATTAATTCCACAAAGTGTTTTATATTGAAAAAGCCCTTATGTACGTAGGTAATGGATTTTAAAAGTGCATGTGCATTTTAAAAAGTCTTCACTTAGATCACACAAGTATCTGTGGTCAACAAGAGAATATTCAAAAAGAAGTTTGGTTTGTTGTTGTGAGACTCATTGAACCTACCCACTGTTGCATGCCCAACATGCATTCATTATCGGATCAAGATCTCAATCATGGATTCAAAATTTCAGTTTGAAGATTGGAGTTGATTATACGCATTTCTCAAAGCTTTTGCATCTTGTCAAAGTGAAAGTGGTTTTGAACATTGGAACATGTTATGCACTTATTAGACTCTAACTAGTGTGCTGTGTGTGCATGTCGGTTCAAGATTATGAGGAATATTATTATCGTTTTCCATGCTTCATTGGTTGGTTTCACGATAAGAACACAAGGTTATATATATTTTATTAAACACACTCATGATCATACCTGTCTCTACCTAAAGAACACACACATAATGATGTATAAATTTGACAATAAAAATTATTCTTAAATATCATATACAACAATTAAATTACTAATTGATAATGCAATATTGTTGTGATTATCATATACAACAATTTTTGAAAGTAAACATTTTTTATTGGAACTAAAGGAATACTTAAATTTAACACAAAAATCAACATTTCTCCTATTCAAACTAAGATTACAGATGGTCATTGTTTTCTTACTTGAACACCTTTATGTTCCCTATCAACAGCTCATTCGTGCCTCACTCAATGTAAATTCTTTTCCCTTTTCCTTAACAGGGGCATTGTGTTCTTCAAACTTTGATGCTAAAGTCCCATCCTAGGTCTTGTTTCCTCATTTTAATTAGGGATTTTTCCAAATCTTCAAAAGTGTACCACCGAAAGCTTGCTTTTCTGAATCAAACATCCTTGTTTTCTCACAAAACAAACGATAGAAAAGAAGAACATTTGAGGTGGCTTTATAACTGCCACGAAGATGGTGACACTAGAATTAATCTATGGGCAAAGTGTGTCAACTAACAAAAGTGATGTGAAAACTACAAAATTGTTACTCTAGTGAATTTCACAGGTAAACAATGTGCATATGTGATTTTATTTTTTTTATCACGAGAGAAGTTTATTCAAATTTATTGAATTAAATAGTAACTTCATTTGCGAAAATTTCATTTTCGATAAGTTTTTACGTACAGCAAAGAGTGAAAAATCGTATATTGTTCTTATAACAAGTGAATGTTTTAACTCAGAATTACTTTGATGAATAAATTATTCATTAACTTTTGTAACTTTGAAAAAATTTCCACACGTTGTGCGAGTAGTTATACGACCACGTTTTGCTTTTTATGACCGAATTTTGAATAAATGTATAGTCAATAATAAAAAAAGGTTTGTTTCTGTGGGCTCCTACCATTGCTTTTTCATGGCTCGTGCATAAATCTTGGCCTAAAAAACCAAATCCACCAATGAGAAAAACAAAATAAAGCTAATGCACCTACTACTGTTGAATCGTTACTAAAAAAATACAAAAGAATTAGTGCCCACATTTATTGATTTAGTGAAAAAAATGTTCTTTTCCAAACAAATTTAGTGACTATAAATGATTTTGTCACTTATTTTAATTCTTTATTATATGGTGTGACATATATTCATGATAAATAGTATGATAAAAATGTAAAAGTGACCTTCATTCTTAAACCTTTTATTTTTTTTCATTAAGTTTTTAAAATAGGTTTCTTTTATTTCCTGTGTGATCTAATAAAAATGAATCTCAACTAGGTCTGGTTTTGTTGTTATATGTTTGATGTTTTTTAATCAAGTTTATTAACTGTAACACCTCTTTCCAATTTTATCAGATTATTAATTTAATTATATTTTTGATAAATTAAGAAGTGCAACTGTTCTGAAATCTATTTTTATATTTGTTTATTTCATACAATATACTCAAATAACGAAAAAAAAAATACATATGTATATACATTGTAGTATTTGCATCATTATTTACACACACACACACACATATATATATATATATATATATATATATATATATATATATATATATATATATATATTAAGAAGAAAGGAGAAGTTTTATTTATTCATAATTTTTTTATTTATATTATTATTACTTCTATAAGGTTAGTAAAAACATGTTTTATTAAAGAATTAATGTATATAATAGTAAAAAGAAAAAAGTAAAACATATCTATTCTTTCACAATGATTGGAATCTCTAAATATGGGAGAAAATCAAGGTTAATATTTTTCTCCTCATAACGCAACAAAATTTATCATTATATTTGTATTTCAACTAGTATTAGGAAATGTCGCTAAAATTATTGTACACATTCATTTAATTAAATTGGTATTCTTATTTATTTCATATCAGAGATAAAAAGAAAAGAAAAAAAAGTGAAAACAAATATCATAAAGACAATTTAAATAAGTAGATAAACTAATATACATACACATCAACGTAATCATCTCATATAGATCTATATATTTATAGATTCATATTATCTTGAATTTTTAATTTCTTACTACATAGAAAATTTAAATTAATTTTATAGTAACTAATTACAATAATGAATTTACCATGATTTCAAATGACGTAAGAATATTTTATATTTAGTTATTTAAATATTTAAGATCAAATTTCCAACTGCAAATATATTTAAATTTGCATAAACATATTACTAAATTATCCATATATCTTTATAAGTTAAAATAAATTATAAAATTAATTTCCTATTTTATTATTATTATTACTATTACTATATATAAGTTACGTAATGTTATATATGTATATATGTTACTTCTCTATTATATAAATATAAATTTTTCTTTTATATATGTCTATTTATCAAAATATTAGTAATAGTTAAATTGAAATATATATATAAAATTAAAATGATTATTTGTAATATTCACGTTAACAGAATAATATTAAAACATGACACTAAACAATTATAGCCAGAAAGACCATATAATGAACAAACAAGATGAAGTTACAAATATTCTTACCAAATTAAAATTAATACAAAATAGACAAATAAAATAGTATAGCATATATTAAAATTGATAAATGTCTCTTCTTTTTTCTTTAATATTTAAAATTCTTTATAGAAGAAAGGTAGAAGTTTGGAAATGGCCTAATGAGTAACCCAATTTTGCTTTTATCACTTCCTTCATGCATCACCATTCATCCATATTTTATAGTCGTTGTGTAATAATTGGTTTTAAATACCACGTAATTATAGTTACTTGCTGGTTTCTCATGCTTCATAAGTTAGAGATAGGAGGAGATAAATATCCCTGCTAGAGCAAGTTTATCCGTTGATTCTTTTTTTTTTTCAATTTTTTATTCTTATATATATATATATATATATATATATATATATCAATTAAACCATCATTTGATGTTGTTTCATGTATATAATATATTATAAATTTCAGAACAAAAAGTATTTTCATTACCTAATACTATTGATGTGATTAAAACATTGAATGAGAAAGTACTATACTATAAGTTCGGGATGTTATAAATTCCTCTTACACAAATTTTCCCTTAAAAACTTTTATTGACTAAAATGTTTAAGGCTATTTTTCTTTATTTTCTCCTTCAATTCACGTCTAGTCTAATAACTTAATTTGAGATGATTTTTGCTAATAGGATTCATTTACCTCTTAATTGTTTTTGTTTGACTCTCTTATCTATAATTTGTACAAAAATTATTTAAAATATGAAATTATCATACTTACATAAGATATTATTATATGAAAATGGTAAGAGATTTATTTTTTTAGTTGAGACAAATGAGATACATTTGTGAAGATTGAAGAAAAAGAAAGAATAGAAACAAACAACAAAACTTATTTTTTTAAAAGGACCAATAAATTAAGAATTTTCATTTCATTATCTTATCAATTTAGGTGGTTGATATAACTCTTTAGAATATATTATCACATTCTTAGAATTCAAAAAGTTACCTTTTCTTGTTTGCATAATTTTCTGTTTACTTTGAGTTGTTCTTAATAGTTTTTTGAATAATTTTTTTTGTGATCTAGAGTCAAACAAACACAGAGGTGTTATACATTTTTTTCCATATCATGCCTCATAGGATATCAAATCTATGTTAAAATGAAAACTATTATTGTACATGAATTTAATAAACGACAAATATCAATCTAAACTATTATAACTCTTTAGCACATAGGCTTTCAACAAATTTTATTGTGACTTATTATTATTGACAAATTCATATATTTGAATCTTTTTATCAAATTCATGTATGAATAATTGATGAGAAGATATGTTGAGATCTTTTACGTAATGCATTTATCAATACATATGTTTTTTCCTAGATAATAATGCAATTCAAAATTATAATATTTTAAAATTTTCATCCACTCTTAATTCCACTAGTACAAAAAAAGTTTTCTACGTGAAGTAAAAATATGATGCGTATATAAGAGATATAAATTTATGCCGAACCTTATCTGACGTAAAAAATGTGTATTTACACCAAACAAACTTGTAATAGACGTAAATAGGTATTAGAAAATGACAAAAAAAAGGACCAAAATTTATGTTGGCGAATGCATGGTCCAATGTAAATTTGGACTTTGTTTTTAAATTTAATTGGTTTTAGCTTAAAATTAAAAATTAAAATGTATAAAATATCAATCCACCTATACATACAATATAAGCCAAACATTTCAACAAAAATTCCATAAAAAAAATATGTAAGCTAACCTAAAATCTAGTTAAACAAGAAAGTTAACTGTACTATCTATGTTGGAAAAAGTTGCTTATTATTTTCTTATTTGTTAGATGTCATGCTAAAACAACGAAGAATGATCATTAAAGACCTAAAACATCCCATATTATTATGTAAGTGTCATAAAAGAAATACATTTTAGTAATACACTTTAGAAAATGTTGAATTATGTCACCTTTGTACAGGATGTATTAAAAGTTTTCTAACCTTATGATATAAATATTATACTAATCTTATTCTGTTCCTTTTAGTTAAAAGATTTATGTTAATGACAACTCTAATTAAGTAAAGAGATATGTTAACTCGTAAAAAGACTAAGTCGCAATTATTTTTTAGAAAAGTCAACAAATTCAATTTATAAAAAATAATTCTTCTTGATTTCATCTACAAGAAGTCGAGTGAAGGTTGATGTTTCAAAACCTAAAAAGTTTGAAGTCACAAAACGTTTTGCCCCACGGTTTTCCACATTGCCTTTTCACCGAAACATAACATGAGAAAATAGTTTGCAAATGAAGGTGAAGAAGAAACATGTTTTTCCATCTTTAGAAATGTATTATTCATGTATTTAGACGTTAAGTTAATGATAAATGGAATCTGTCAACTCTGTAGTCAATTAATTGGAATTGTCTCTTATTCTAAAATCAATGAACACTTAAATTGTAAACGTTTTAGAGTATTGACACTTTTATTTAGTTCAAAAATAAAAATTGTGGAAAATGTCAAAAACACAAAACTTAAGTTTTACATCACAATTAATATTCATTTTTACCGCTCTAGTTATTAAAATCAAAATTAATTTTGTAGATACAAAAATCCACGTGTAATTGTGTTTCTCTATATCACCGACTAACCCATCTCATATTTCAAAGCCTTTGAGTTATTATTGTTACAAAAAATTATTAGTAGTATACTTTCTAACATTCTGTGAATATATATTTTGTATAATAAGTTAACATGTATTAAAATTTAAAATATCAATAAGTCTCACTCGTGATGTTATAAAATGTCATAAATTCAATAAATAATATTAAAAATTTTTGTAGTTAACTCTTATTATTGTGCTATCACAATCTATACCTAATAATGGCAGATATGTGAAGTAGCATTTTGGCTCCACCTAAAGATTTTGGTCATTAAAGGTAGAGCCATGTCTTGCTCTATTTACCTCATCACTTACAGTACAAATCTGGTCGAATTCCTAAACCTAACCGACAATGATTCTGTATGCAAAAAGTTCCAATATTAGAACAGTTCCAGCACATAATTCTTTTTACCATTTAACTAAAATAATTTCACTTTTTCTCAATGTATATTAGCCAAGTTCTTTTTCAGCTTCACAATCTAAGTTTAATTTACTTTTATCTATACACATTATATGGAGTTATTTATACAATTTATAAATAACTCCATGTAATATCATGAGTGTTGATGACTGCAACATTCATATACTTTTTGTTATATAAGGAAATATATTACAATGTACTTTTTGTTATTAAATACTATGTAGGTTATTAGTAGTAATATAGATTGTGAGATCTTCTGTTTTATTTAGTGGGACTTCACATATATTTCCACTTAACACTAATCTTTTTCTTTGAATTATATTTTTCTTTTACCTTATTGAGATCTGTTCTTAGTGCAAGTTCAATCACACGCACTGATATTTAATGTCGAGCATTAATGCTTGAATTTGTAAGATGAAAACTTAATTTTAAAATTACGCAAAAAGTACTTTGTGATATTGAATTTTATATGATATTTATATGAACTTACTATACAAGCTTGCTTTAAGCATAAAATACTTAATTTAAACTAATTTTTAATTAGCATTAATTTTATATATAAAGTCAAAATCATCTAAGTTTATAAAACTCTTCCAAATACACCCGTATTAGCTTAGGAGTATGTTTATGAAGATTTCTATCGCAGCATTTGTTTTCAAATTTGGTATTTTATATTTATTTGAAGATTCTTTTATTTAATTTTCTCAATTTCATTGTTTTTATTTTTATAGAGATATTGATGTTAGTGATGATTAACAAAATCTCTTACAGACAAAAAAAAATTACAATAGACTTAAAAAAGGACCAAGTTAAAAATAAATAAATAAATAAATAAAATATAAAAATCAAAATAAAAGAAAAACACGAATAAATATAAATCAAATAAGTAAAAGCCAAAAGTGTAATCAGTCCTTCTTATTATACATCAAAAGAATTCACTTAAACAATTTACTGATTTATTATATCCATTATTCAGCTCCTCTTTAGATTAAACTAAAATAATATTAAGTACAACTAAATTCTTAATCAAATATTACTTCAAAATTCACCTATGAGTCACATACCTTAATTATAGTAATTAAAAACCACACAGCACTTATATGCAATCGTTTCTTTACAATCAAGAAAGAAAAAAGCGTGAAATAAAACGACTTATACAATAAACATACTTCTTTCTCCAGAAATTGAAATTACCTAGTACAAAAATTAATTTGTGAAAATTCTTTCTCTATAAGTTTTATTTTTAATTTTGTGTACAAGTTAAAATTTTGTTTATAAAAGAAAACTAATCTCATTTTCTTTTCTCTTCTAAAACTTCTTACAAGAAAATTGTAGAAGAGATAATTATGATAAAAAGGATTGTAGAGATAGGATAATTGAATAGTTAATTATGTGGAGACAAAGTAAGGAGAGTGTTGGAGACAAGACTTAAGAGGGTTGTTTGGTTGGGGATTAAACTGAAGGGAAGTACAAAACAACAAAACACAGTGGTATCCCTGGATGCCACAAACTACTTAGTATAGAACAAACCCTTAAGTGCCTTTGTCCCAAGCTGCCCAGCTATGAAGCAGACAAGGCTGGGTTGGCATTGATTAACCAATATATTAATAAATCAACAACACTCCTTATATATCAAGGATCATCAACATTGATCAACTCCATTGGTTTCCTTGGATTTTCTTTACTTCCTTGTATGTTGTGTCCAAGGATAACCCTTGTCTTCATGCATTCTTGGCCCTTAATAATCCACAAAAACCCTCTCTCTTTTGGATTATCCTATACATCTATGTCTGTCTTTTACTCCCTCCACAACACATTCTCAATCATCCATTCATACTTCAATTGGACTTAGGCCTCAAAGAACAAAAAACTGACAAATTTTTAACCTCTAAATCTTACTCTTCAAATTCCAAAGTGGATACACTGCAACTCTTTGCATTTCTATATGTTTTTAGGCCGGACAATGTTTGGACGCTTTAGCCCATCCAAAAGGGAAAAATACCTTCTTCATGCTTTTTCGCAACATTCTAAACACCCTTCAAATATCCATTCTTTACTTCCAACTTTTATGCCACTTTTTATTATTTTTATCATTTTCTTTTCTCTTTACAAATCATTAAATCCAATATTATTTTATCAAGAAATAATTAAAAAAACAAGACTTTTTTTGAGTAAAAGATAAATGAAATGAGTTTGAAGGGCTACCTAACAGGTGGTGAAACACAAATTTGTATCTGGTTAAGATTAAACTGAGATGAGATAAAGTGATAAATGAATGTGAATAGATCTTCTTGGAGAAGGGACAATTCAAAGTCTTAAACCCCACCGAAAAATAGCAAGACCTATGACTCTAACAACTCTATAAAACCCCACACACAAGCCTTTCCAAACCCCGTCCTTCTCAATCCTCACATCTCTCTCTCTCTCTCTCTCTCTCTGTTTCTTTCGTTCTTTGTTTCCCTCTCTGTTCCAAGTCTATTCAAAACCATCTTTTCCCCTCCACACGGACACAAAGTTTAGCTACATGTGTCATCCAACTCTTGACGTCACCTGCAAATGCTGCTGCACCACTTCACCTCCTGATTACCAAATTTCAATGAAGGACTCAGAAGAGCAGCAGCATCCCAGAATGCTTACCAACCCTTTGATCTCTAGACTCCAAAACAGCACAACACCACCACCACCACCTCAGCTTGACACATCAGCAGCAGCAGCAACAGCAAAAACAACACCTTCACCACCACCACCACAACCTATAAAACCTGTAACAGAAGCACCAAAATCTCATCTCCCTGACACCATCAATGAAGTCATTTCCATATGCAAAATAGCCATCCCTATGATCCTTACTGGCCTCCTCCTCTACTGCCGCTCCATGACCTCCATGCTCTTCCTTGGCCACCTTGGAGAGCTTGCTTTGGCAGGTGGCTCACTGGCTGTTGGCTTTGCCAACATCACTGGCTACTCAATCCTCTCTGGTCTTGCTGTAGGAATGGAACCAATCTGTGGCCAAGCTTTTGGTGCCAAGAGGTTCACCCTCCTTGGCCTCTGCTTGCAAAGAACCATTCTTCTTCTCCTCTTCACTTCCCTCCCCATATCACTCCTTTGGCTCAACATGAAGAAAATTCTTCTCCTTTGTGGCCAGGATATGGCCATAGCCACACAAGCCCAAGCGTATCTTGTTTACTCCATTCCTGACCTCATAGCACAATCCTTTTTACATCCTTTGAGAATTTACCTTAGGAGCCAATCCATTACCCTCCCTCTCACCCTCTGTGCCTCCTTGTCAATTCTCCTTCACATACCCATCAACTACTTTCTTGTGTCTCACCTCAGTCTGGGAATCAAAGGGGTGGCTCTTGGTGGGGTGTGGACAAACTTCAACCTTGTGGCTTCTTTGATTCTTTATATAGTCTTCTCTGGCACTCATAAGAAAACATGGGGTGGTTTCTCTTTTGAGTGCTTCACACAGTGGAAGTCTCTTCTCAATTTGGCTATTCCGAGCTGTGTTTCAGTGTGCTTGGAATGGTGGTGGTATGAGATCATGATTTTGTTATGTGGGCTGTTGGTGAACCCCAGGGCAACCGTGGCTTCAATGGGAATTCTGATCCAAACCACTTCCTTGCTTTACATTTTCCCTTCTTCATTGAGCTTCAGTGTGTCAACAAGAGTTGGCAACAAGCTTGGCGCACAGAAGCCCTCAAAGGCAAGGCTTTCTGCCATTGTGGGGTTGTCTTGCAGTTTCGTGTCAGGTGTTCTGGCATTGGTTTTTGCTCTCATGGTGAGGAATTCATGGGCTAGCATGTTCACAAAGGACAAAGAGATTATAAGTTTGACATCTATGGTGTTACCCATAATAGGCCTTTGTGAGCTTGGAAATTGCCCTCAAACAACAGGGTGTGGGGTGCTGAGAGGCACAGCAAGGCCTAAAGTTGGTGCTAACATCAACTTGGGATGTTTCTACCTTGTGGGAATGCCTGTGTCCATTTGGCTAGCTTTCTTCAGTGGCTATGATTTTCAAGGCCTCTGGCTTGGCCTTCTTGCAGCTCAAGGGTCTTGTGCAGTGACCATGTTGGTGGTTCTGTGCAGAACTGATTGGGAATTTGAAGCCCAAAGAGCCAAGAAACTCACTGGAATGGGAGGAGCTTCTAGTGTTGATGATCACAACCGTGAGGTTGATCCAGAGAAGCCACTCAAATTTGAAAGCACGGAAGATTCTTTGGCATTATTAGCTGACTCAGATGAAAATGATCAGTGATTGGTTTAATCCATCAACCACCTTAAAGAGAAAAACAAAAACTTATGAGAGGGGGGAGGGATAAAATATCTCATAAATTTGTCTTTTAACTGTATAGGGCTGTAGGGTAGAGACAGAGGATAACATTTTCATTTATGAATTTTAGATAACGTTAGATGCGGTTACTTAGTTGTTTTGGTGCTATTTTTAGATTGAAATTAGAGTTTCATATCAGTAATTTACATTAAAAAAAAAACTTTACATTAAAAAATAGTATAGATTACTGATGTGAAACTCCAATTCAGATCAGAAACAATATTCAAAAGCATCTAAAAACCTGCATTTTAAGTTTTGCTCTCAGGAAATTCATGTTGGCCTCTCCTCTGAGGACTTCTGCTATTTCCAATAAAATTCAATTACATTTTGCAGGGCATTGAATGTCATGGGAAGTAGAAAAATATGGTGACCATGAGGAGTAACCATTATTTCTGTAACGTACCTTTTTTTTTGTTCAGCTTTACACAGAAGAGAAGAGAAGAGAGCCTCATTTCATGATTTATGCTTCTTACTATTTGTCTGTTCCTCTATTTTCTACCTCAATACATTCACCTTTTGTCCTTTCTCTCCCTTTGTTCATATTCTCTATAAGAAATGATTATAAAAGCCACAACAGGCTTTAGAGAATCTGCCTACTCCATTTGGAGTTTTTATTTTGCCAAATTATCAGATTAATGGAAAATAAGAAGAGAAATATCCATATCAGAAAAAATTAAAGTGAAACAAGATTTATTCTGTAGTACAATACTTTCTTAATATATTGAAATTTGACATTGACTCAAGAATTAGGAACTTCTATTTATGCATAGCAGCCAGCCTGCCAGTTATTTTTGGAACGAATTGCACATTGTTGTACCTTTGATGCATCAATGAATATAAAATAATGCAATTTCTCACCCCACATAAATTGAAGCAAAGTTTAGCTAGCTGTCTTTGGTTCCTTGTTACTAAAATAAGATCTTTGGTCCTATCATTGCACAGCCATGGCACTTCAACCTATACCTAATTGGCACACTATTATATGTATGAGATTTAGTCAAAGAAATTAATTATCTAGTGATGTCTTAAGAACTTGATTAGGCAACATTTTTAAAGAAGTCCCTTTTAGCTGTTTCCAAGTGACCATCAGTTTTTTGTTTATTTCTGTATTGCTTAGATAGAGACTGAAGTTGGTTTCACTGTCAAAGATTAATTCCATGATCCTCACCATGAAAACTTGCTACTTCTGCTAGTTCAACTTTTTCCTCTCCTACTTATACATGGGACAAAATAAAATAAAAGAAAAAGTACACATCTCCTCGTTGGCATTGTGCTAGGAAAGATCTCAACTATCAAATATTGTTTGCCTAAAATAAGCTGGGGATCATAACAAACGTGGAGTCACTAGCAATTCAGATCACAAGATCACTCATGGGGCAGAGTTTGACTAATTGATTTATATGAGGAGTTTCTATTTGTTCAAGGACCACATTAAATGGATATGTGCAAATCTATGTTTTAATGCTCAAGTGGTGCAAATTTGTCGTCAAGTTAACAAGTACAAGGTAATCTCACTCTGAGTGAAGTTTGTATTTTGGGGTATTAAAAATGTTTAGAATTTGAATTTCAAGTCAAACTCACTCACGGGTAGTACAACATTTTAGGGCACAAAATTGGGATGCCATTGCCCTACGCCGGCAGCATAAGTGCCCACACTTGGTCTCTTCTCCTTCTTTTATGCCTTTTGTGTCAATATGTGCTTTTTCTAACAAAAAAAAATCAGAATCAGATACTACTCTATCAAACTACTAACATAAAGCCTCTTCTATCAAATGTTCTTCTATGCAAACTTCTTTAAACACCCATCTTCTACTCACATGTTCTTCCTATCAAATTCACTTTTATCCCTCCACTTGTTTTGATTTAATTAAACCATTTTGATCCATCATTAATGTATGCATTGAAGTTAATATACTCAAATTTTACTATTCATACATTATGTAAATGAGTAATTGACACCTATAAGTATATAGTATGTTTTCTAAGTAATGAGATCATGCATTAGTACTGTTTAATTTTAAAAATTAGAGGACCAAGTTCACAACCAAGATTTTATAAAAATCAAATTTTTGTATAAAACAAAATTACCCATTTATGGTAATACCAAAATTAGATTCAAGTCTACATTTAAAAATGGAAAAAAGTAATTAAATGCTCATTGCACAACACTATGTTAGTTTGTGAATTTGTGTGCCCTATGGCACTGATCTTGACACTGACAAAAACTTTTGGTGGACATGATGTTTTCTTTTACTATTAAAAAATCGAATAAGTTGCAAGAAAAAATAAAAACCATTAGTTAAGCACAATTGAGAGGGGTACTTTTGTGCAGATAAGCAGAGGAATTTATGCACATTCAGATTTTCAAAGCAAAAATCCCTGCAAGTTGCATGTCAAGTTGCACATTGATTTAATGGGGGCAATAGATTCTTATGAAGAGTCACCAGTAAGACTTTTTTTTGGGGGAAGAGGGGGGGACAAAATCTTCACACCCTCTTTGGTTAGCTTTGTTGCTTTCATTATTATTTGATAGTAATAATAACAAAGATGACACTATTTTTGTTGGATCAAAGTAGAGTCTGGGAATTGGGGCATCAAAATTTTCTCCTTTTTCTCACACTTTCTTTTACTTTCTTAAAATGGGGATGAAGTTGATGGAAGAAACTTTGAATAGCTTATTCTTCCATGATTCCTCAAAATTCCTTTTCTAAGGAGCTTATGTTAAAGGACAGGTATATACTTTTACAAGAAATTGACTTGTTTTGTTTTTGATCACTTCACTTTGATCCTCCACATTTTTAATGTTCCATGATTAACAAAATTGTGTTGGGATAATTTTGTTTTTCATTTTAACTACTGTTAAGGAATTGGTTGGTGACTTAGGTTATTGGACCAACAATGTGTGACAAATTAAAGTGCAGGTCGGTTTTATCATCACTTGGTTTTTTAAGTTAAATTTATTTATTTTTAAATTGTTTCAGTGCTTGTTCTAGCATCAAACACACCACTATACTCATCTTATCATAATTTTTGTCAGCAAGATAACATAAACAAGGTTGTGAAGTAGACATTTTACGAGATAAAACTACAAAAACTAAATTTCAAACTTCAAACCTTGTTTGGAGGATGTTCTTAAAGTCAACGAGCCTTTTAGGATTTAGAATGAGTAAGAAACAATCAAGAGAATATTAGTTGATTAATTAAGTTTAAAGTTAAGATAAACTAATTGATTATACTTCATACATATTATCATGATGGAAAAGATTCCAATTAAATGAGCTTATCTTCGAGTGTCTCTGTTGAAAGATACAATTCATGTGTATACCACCACAGTGTTCCTAATTCCAAATGGCAGCTTCTCTAATCTTTCATATAATAGTGCTTAAATGACTAGGATTAAGCATGATGTATATCACCACAAATAACTAATAAAATTTATTTTCAAATTATTAATCAATTCAAGTCCAATAGTTTCTTTGCAAATTATTCCAAATGAAAAATAACTTCTTCATATCAACTTTGTTTTCAAAGTTGAGTAATTAGGATTATTTTTTATTAAATTTTATTTAGTTAATAATTAATTAGGTCTTTTCTTTTCTAAAATTTTTTCTAACATCTTTTAAATAATTCAGTTTTATTATTTTAAAAAACGGACGGGTTAATTAAAAAAAAAAACTAACGAAGGTATTTAATCTCTATCAGTTATTCCAAAAGTATTTAAAGCATTTTAGGGAGGTTCTTTTTATCAATAATAGTATTTAATATTGGTCTCATAAATATAATTTCTTAACATTAAAGATTTTAAAAAATCACATGTTCGTACAGTTTATATTAAAATATATTTTTACTGATAAAGACCTATTATAAGATATTTACATTAAAAAAAAATGGTCCAGTCAATAAAATTGTTTCGAATCAAATAATTAAAATTTAAAAAGAAATATATATAATTCAATATATAACCGGGTATGGAACTTCACTTTCACAATTTCATTGACTTTGAGATGTGTTGTGCATATTTATATTTTGAGAAAAACAAATAATTAAATAACATGTTGACACTTTAAGATTTATATAAGAAGTTCTTATTTTGAGGAAAATGCCACCTTATGTGAGATTACGAAAAGTGTGTTTTCTTATCTCATAAAAGAATAATAATCAATATAAACCTTTGAGACTGGAAAATACTATTCAAAATTAAATGAAGTAAACAAAAGTTATATAAAAAAAAAACAAATTGAAAGAAACTCAGATTGAAACTCTACTGAGATATTTAAAGTTTCACTCATCCTAAATTTATTTGTTAAAAAAAACTTTGTTCAGGTGTTATCTGATTAGACTCTGCACACATAGTATAATGGTGTTAAGGGGAAACAGAAAAGTCCGAGAATGAAATGTCATACATTTTAAAACAGCATTGCTGTTCATAAAAGTCAATCATCATCAGGTGTCATCTGATTAGATTTCCATCATTAATTTTTTTTTTCCCTTTTCAATTTCGTATGTTGAAACAAAAATATAAGAATAATGTGGTTGACTTTTAATGACGGTCAACTCATGTATTTGCATGTTGTGTAGAATATTTCTTCTGGGATTGTCGTTTTATTGATTCTGTATGGACTGTAATAATCGACAGACACGTAATACTTAATTTTTTAGTTGTCATGTAATAATATTTTAAAAATACACATATATTTTAATCAGCATGTAGTGTAAGTATATTAATATTTCCTCTTCTCATTAACATCTAAAGTAAATATACTTCTTGTATATAAAGATAAATTAATGTAAGCTTTGTCATAATGGCTTTTTATAAATACTAAATCTTAGGTAACTCGTTGTTTAACTTTTAACAAACATATATACACGCACCTTTGATGATTATATAAATATTAAATTTCATTAATCTAATCACTAACTTATAATATACTACGGATAAAAAAAGTATGCTGTACTATATATAATAGTATATAAATAAAAATATATAATGAAGTATTAGTGAGTTTTAGAATTATTTGAAAATTAAATAGACTTGATTTGTCATGTACGAAACTTGAATGCAATGGTTGCATTAATAAAAGTTAACATTTATAAGAAAAATAAAATATAAGTTTGTTGAGGCTATAACACTTGATGTTGATGTTACATTCTATCTCCATGAACGTGTAGGTGGTAATATTTGATGTTAATGACAGAGTTTCCGGTGTATGTGTGTTGTGAGGTGATAAAAGTGGGATATGCTAGGCAGTGGTGGCTCAAGGTTTTAGGAGATCTAAAGTGAATAAAAAAATGAGGTTTTTTTTTAAATGAATAAAATAGTTAAATTATGATATTTTTAATATTAGAACAATTTTGTCTTGTAATTTCATTCTCCTTATCTTGAGTTTATGTTACTATCATGAGTTTGAGAATCAAAATTATTATCCTAAGTTTGAAAATCAAAATTATTATCTTCGTTGACTACTTTATTATTGTCTTCACCTATATTTATATTGTTATCTTCACCACCTAAATTTATATTGTTATGTTCTTCATTTAAAGAAGACTCACATGCATTTTCTAATTCATTTTTTTTATAAATTTATCCATAGTCCCTTATCCATAGTCTCTTTTTGTGATTCAACAAAAAGTTCAACTCTTATTTTTTTTTAAGTTTTGAATAACCTGATTCAAATTTTCTAGTTGCCATATTTATATATTTTTATATAAAATTAAAAATTATAATATATATCACACTGAATATAACTTATAAGTTA